>JAESGW010000372.1_pt1 | contig 54308 bp, 42 predicted proteins | sample 9269791 | NCBI WGS metagenome assembly JAESGW01 (sample SAMN16773120, study PRJNA677053) | algae metagenome | isolation source: Aphanocapsa lilacina HA4352-LM1 and co-occurring heterotrophs from near cave... | place: USA: Maniniholo cave, near Haena, Kauai, HI | collected 2009-07-28
CAGCGCGAGCAGCTGGGTGGCGTCGGTGGTGACGAGCAGCGCGATCGACACCATCGTCACGCCCAAAGTCACGACATAGGTCTCGAACAGATCGGCGGCCATGCCGGCGCAATCGCCGACATTGTCGCCGACGTTATCGGCGATGGTCGCGGGATTGCGGGGATCGTCCTCGGGGATTCCGGCCTCGACCTTGCCGACCAGATCGGCGCCGACGTCCGCGGCCTTGGTGAAGATGCCGCCGCCGAGACGGGCGAAGATCGAGATCAGCGAGGCGCCGAAGGCGAGCGCGACCAGCGAATCGATGACGATGCGGTCGTCAGGCGCATGTCCCGCCGGGCCGATCAGATACCAGAAGAACACCGCGATCGAGAGCAGGCCGAGGCCCGCCACCAGCATGCCGGTGATCGCCCCAGCGCGGAACGCCATGGTCAGGCCGCCCTGCAGTGAGGTGCGCGCGGCCTCCGCGGTGCGGACATTGGCCTTGACCGACACGTTCATGCCGATGAAGCCGGTTGCCCCTGAAAGAATGGCGCCGAGGAGAAAGCCGACCGTCGAGGTCGCGCCGAGGAAGAGGAAGAGGATCACCGCAACCACCACGCCGACGATGGCGATGGTGCGGTATTGCCGGCCGAGATAGGCGCGCGCGCCTTCCTGGATGGCGGCGGCGATGTCCTGCATCTTTTCGTTGCCGGGGCTCGCCCCGGCGACCTGCCGGGCGGTGATGAAACCGTAGAGAACGGCGATCACGCCGCACAGCATTGAAATGTAGATGATTGTCATGGGATGCGCTTCCCTTCCCCCGATATGTCCCTGATGGCGCCCCTGGTCTTGATCGCCGGGTATATCGCGCTCGGGCGCAAGGCCTAATGGGCGTGGCAACGCGTGGCAAGCCTTACGCAGACCGTCCTTTCAGCCCATGCTGCCAGCCAAGTTTCTCCGGGAGGGGAACGTGGCCCATCCGGTCTTCCAGCATCAGCCCCGCGCCGGCGTGGAAGCGGCCGATGCGGGTGACCTCGACCGGCCAGTCCTCGTCCTCGGGCGCGGCGAACAGCAGCTGGTAATCGTCGCCCGCGGTCGCGGCGGAGATGCGGGCGGGGCGGTCTTCGCCGGCATGCGCGATGAAATCGTGGCTGAGGGGCATGCGGTCGAGATCGATGCCGATGGCGAGGCCCGAAGCGGCCGCCATGCGCTGCGCGTCGATCAGCAGGCCGTCCGATACGTCCATCATCGCGGTGACGAGCGGGGCGAGCGTCTGGCCCTCCGCGATGAGCGGCATCGGCCTGCGATAGGCGGCGATCAGGCGGGGCGGGCCGTCGCGGCCCTCGCGCAGCAGTTCCAGCCCGGCGCCGGCGTCGCCGATCGTGCCGGTGACGTAGAGCGCGTCGCCCGCACGCGCCCCGCTGCGGCTGGGCGCGCCGGCCGGCCCGGCGCGACCGATCGCGGTGAGGCCGAAGACGCGCGGCGCGCCGACGGGCAGGGCAACGGTGTCGCCGCCGAGCAGGGTGCAACCGACCTGGGTAAGCGCGCGGCCGAGTTCGGCGGTAAAGGCAGTGTCCCACGCGTCATCGCCCGAAAGCGCCTGGCCGACCAGCACGCCGATCGGCGCGGCGCCCTTGGCGGCGAGATCGGACAGGTTGACTGCGAGCAGCTTCCACGCGACCGATTCCGGCGGATCGGCGGGCAGGAAATGGACGCCCTCAACGATCATGTCGTGGGTCAGCACCAGCGCGCCGTCGCTGGAGCCGAGCACCGCGGCGTCGTCCGCCAGCCCGCGCGCGGCCTCGTGCAGCGGGAAGGTGCGCAGCTGGGCGAGCAGATCGGCTTCGGTCATCGCACCGCTATAGCGGGCGAAACGAGTCGAGCGGAACCTCTGGCGGGATGAGCCGAACGACCGGTAGCTTTTCGTTAAGCTTGATGACGTTAACCATTCGATCATGCGTTGGGGCGGGATAGTGTTGGGCGCGTTGCTGGTATCCGCCTGTTCGGGCGGAGGCGACCGCGATCGTCCCCGCCCGATCCGTCCCGCGGCGAAGGTCAAGCCCAAGCCGCCGACGCCGCGCGCCGAAAGCGCCGTCATCCGGCAATGCAAATCGCAGATGCTGGCGCGTGGTTTTCAGTTCTCGCCGTTGCCCGACCGCGATTTCGGCGGCGGCTGTTCGGCGTTCGGATCGATCAAGCTGCTCGATGTCGGCGTGCCGGTGACCAATTTGGGGGCGATGACCTGCCCGCTCGCGGCCAATTTCGCCGCCTGGGCGCGGCATGCGGCGATGCCCGCGGCGCGGGTCTATTTCCAGACCGAGCTGGTGCGGGTGGAGACGATGGGGACCTATTCGTGCCGCCCCATCGCGGGCAGCAGCCGCTTGTCCGAACATGCCCGGTCGAACGCGGTCGACGTCAGCGCCTTCGTGCTGGCCGACGGGCGGCGCATTTCGGTCAGGGACAATTGGAACGGGGATGATGCACAGGCCCGCGAATTCCTCCGCCGCATCCGCACATCGGCGTGCCGGCGGTTTCCGACCGTGCTGAGCCCCGATTACAATGCGGCGCATCACGACCATTTCCACCTCGACATGGGCGGCAAGGACTTCTGCCGATAGGATTGGCTTGATCGCGCGGCTGGGCTAGTGCGCCGCGATGACAGATATCAAAGAAACCCGCGTCCCGGCCCGTGTCTTCCCGCATGCCCGGCAGGACGCCGAAACCGCCAAATCGTCGATCGTCCACACCCCGCAGACCGAGCATCCGGCCTATGTGCTGGCGTTCCAGGACATGGATTTCCTGCTGCGGCCCGATCTTCGCCCGGTGCGCTTCCAGCTGGAGCTGTTGAAGCCCGAATTGCTGCTGGACGAAGCGCAGATCGGATCGATGATGGTGTTCTACGGATCGGCGCGCATCCCCGAACCGGCCAAGGCGCAGGCGCTGCTCGATCTCGCCACCGATGACGAGGGGCGCAGGATCGCCGGGCGGCTGGTCGCCAAGAGCAAATATTACGACGTTGCGCGCGAACTGGCCGGGCTGGCCAGCAGCTTTCCCCGCGATACCGAGGGCAAGCGGCATTTCGTCGTCTGTTCGGGCGGCGGGCCCTCGATCATGGAGGCGGCCAATCGCGGCGCGCAGGATGTCGGCGCGGAGACGGTCGGGCTGAACATCGTGCTGCCGCACGAACAGGCGCCCAATCCCTATGTCACGCCGTCGCTATCGTTCCAGTTCCACTATTTCGCGCTGAGGAAGATGCACTTCCTGCTGCGCGCGCGCGCGGTAGCGGTGTTCCCCGGCGGGTTCGGGACGTTCGACGAGACGTTCGAGCTGCTGACGCTGATCCAGACCGGCAAGATCGATCCGATGCCGGTGATCTTCTTCGGCCGCGAATTCTGGGAGCGCGTGGTGGATTTCGAGGCGCTGGTCGAGGAAGGCGTGATCGGCCGGCAGGATCTGAACCTGTTCAGCTACGCCGAAACCGCCGAAGAAGCCTGGGAGATCGTCCAGGCATTCTACCGCGGGCGAACGATGGACCGTGCAACGCGGGACGATCCCGGCATCGGCTAACCCCGACGCCCGTCAGATCGCGCAGTCGAAGACGAAACCATTGCGGTCGGCCGCCCATTGGCTGGTGCATGTATCGAGTTGCGCCCTGGCCTTGCCCTGCTGGATTTCGACACGGTTGGCGGCCGCCTCGGTGAGCGAGACGGTCGCTGGCGTGCGCAGCTTGCTACGCTTGCCCGACACGGCGATGCGTGCGCCGGGCTTGGTGGTGCGCACCAGTATCTCGGCAAAGTCCATGCCGGTGGAATCGAACTGGACAGGCGTCACCCCCGCCGCGGCCCTGGGCGCGAGGCGGGCGGCATTGCGGGCGGTGTAGGCAAAGCGCGGGTCACGCGGGGGGATGGCGCGCAGGGCGATCGACCAGCCGCCGGCGGCGGCCGCCTCGCGCAATGCGGCGGGCAGGGTGGCGCACCAGTCGCCCGAAAGATTGGGCTTGGCGCGCGATGCGGTGCGCGTGTCCATGCGCGCGAACAGGCGATAGGCGAGCACCGCGGCGCCGGCGCTGGTCGTCACCGTTGCCTCGGCATGGGTGACGAAGCCATAGGCCGGATCGTCGCCGATGCGCGCGGCGAGCGGGATCGGGTTGGCGAAGCAAAGTTGGCGGCTGCTGCTGTCGCTGCGGGGAAGCGCCTCGACGACCAGCGCGCGCACGGCGCAGTTCCCGCCGCAGCCTTCCGCCAGCGCGACATCGCTTTCATAGGGTGCGAGTCTTTCCGCGGCGGCGAAGCTGCGCGCAGCGGATGCGCCACCATAGAGGCGGACGAACTCCTCGACCGTATCGGGCCGGGCGCTTTGCGCCAGGGCCGGGGCGGCGCTCAGTGCCGCCATGACAATCGCGATACGCACAGCCAACATCGTCAAATCCCCTTTGGTGCCGGAGAAGATTAGGCGTTGCGCGCAGCGCTGTCGAGGATTGGCGTTACTTGACCGCTGCTTCGGTTGGCGAACCCTTGGCTGCGGCGGGATCGGCCGAAGGCGCGCCGGCAGCCGGGGTGGCGGTGTTGGCGATGTCGGCGGTGTTGCCGCCGGCCTCCGCGCCTGCTTCGGCAGCGGCTTCGGGGGCCGCCGGTGCGGCCGCCGCGGGCAGCGGCAGGTTGGAACCCTGGCTGTTGAGATAGACCAGCAGATTGGCGCGGTCCTGCGCATTGCCCAGGCCCGCGAAGGTCATCTTGGTGCCCGGCGCGAATTTGCGCGGGGATGTCAGCCAGGCGTCCATCTTCTGGAAATCCCAGTTGCCGCCCATTCCGGCGAGCGCCGGCGAAAAGGCGAAGCCCGCCTTGCCGTGGCCGATCTCCTCACCCATCGTGCCGAACAGATTGGGGCCGATGCCGTTGGCGCCGCCAGAATTGATCGTGTGGCAGGCGGCGCATTTCTTGAAGACCTCCGCCCCCTTCGCCGCATCGGCGGTCGGCAGCAGCGTGGCGATATCGACCGCGGCGGCGCCGCCGGCGGCGCCCTCTTCCTCTACGCCCTCGATCGCGAAGCCCATTTTTTCGGGGCGTTCGCTGTGGAAATACATGCCCGCGCCGATCGACGCCGCCAGGGCGGTGGCGCAGCCGGCGAGCACCCAGCCCGCGATCGTATTGGTCCGGTCGTCCATCTCGTGCTTTCTCGACGCCTGTCATTGGGGGCGTGAGAACCACACCCGGCCGTAAAATCCCGCCCCCCTTATCGGCGCGGCATCCTGATCGCAAGCGCGCTTGCCTGCTGGCGGGTGCATCTTTAGGCGCACGCGGACGATGGAGAATTTTCCCGCCCCCGCCCGGCCGATCGTCGCCGATATGGTCGCCGCCGCCCAGGCCGAGCCAGCCCGCGCCGTCGCGTTTCAGGGCGCGCCGGGAGCGAATTCGCACATTGCGGTGCGCGAGGCCTTTCCAACCGGCCTGCCGCTCCCCTGCTTCAGCTTCGCCGACGCGATCGACGCGGTGCGTGATATGAACGCCGATTGCGCGATGATCCCGATCGAGAACTCGCTGCACGGGCGGGTGGCCGATATCCATTATCTGCTGCCCGAATCGGGGCTGGTGATCACCGGCGAGCATTTCCTGCCCATCCGCTACGCAATGATGGGGCTGGGGGACGGGTCAGGCGTCAAGGACGTGATGAGCCATCCGCAGGCGCTGGGGCAGTGCCGTCACTGGCTGCGCGGCAAGGGGCTGAATCCGGTGGCTTATCCCGACACCGCGGGCGCGGCGGCGCGGGTTGCCGAACTGGGCGATTCCGCAGTGGCAGCGTTGGCCCCGGCCGGGGCGGCGGCGATCTACGGCCTGACGATCTTTCAGCAGGGCATCGAGGATGCCGATCACAACATGACGCGCTTCGTCGTGCTGGCGCGCGAGGCGCCGCCGCTTACCGCCACCGGCAGGCTGATGACGACCTTCATCTTCGAGGTGAAGAACGTGCCCGCCGCGCTGTACAAGGCGATGGGCGGGTTCGCGACCAACGGCGTCAACATGACCAAGCTGGAAAGCTATCAGCGCGGTGCGACCTTCGCGGCTACCGAATTCTATGCCGATATAGAGGGCGCGCCGGGCGATCCGGCGGTGGACCGGGCGCTGGACGAGCTGGTCTATCACACCAAATGGGTGCGGTTGTTGGGCACCTATCCGCAGGCGCGGCCGCGCGGCGGGGATTGAACGGGAGAAACGGGCATGCGGACGGCGATAATTGCGGGCGCGTTGATGATGGCTGGTTGCTCGGGGGCGCCCGTCGTCAAGCCCGATGTGACCACCGAGACGCTGCGCGAGGTGGGCGACACGTTCGATCAGGCGCAGATCGCCAAGGACGGGGCGGCATTGCAGACGCTGGTCGCCGACGATCTGATCTTCATCGATGGCGACGGCGCGCGTTCGGGCAAGAAGGCGTTCATCGACGGCTGGATCGACCCGGCGCTTACCTTCGAGCCGATCGACATTCAGGACCGGCAGTTCACGCCACTTGGCCCCGATGCGGGGATCGTAGGCGGGGAGGTGGTGCTGCGCGGCAGCGCGGGCGGCACGCCGTTTGCCAGCCATATCCGCTTTTCCGACACCTTTCGGCTAAAGAACGGAAAATGGCAGGCGGCGCATATCCAGGTGACGCGGGTGCCGGCAGCCAAGTAACGTCGCCCCTGCGAAGGCAGGGGCCGCTAGGTTTGTGGCATATCTGAGCGTCACTCTGGCCGATTGAGGCCCCGGCCTCCGCCGGGGCGACGATCAGGCTGCGATCCAGCGCGCGAACAGCGTATGGGCGATGGCGAAGGGCGGAGGGGCAACGAACGGCGCGCCCGGATCGCCCGCCATCGCCGCAGTGACTTCGGCGCGGCTGACCCAGATCGCGTCTTCCAGTTCGGTGGTGTCGACGGTCAGCGTGTCGTCCTCGGCGGTCGCCATGCAGCCCATCATCAACGAATGCGCGAAGGGCCAGGGCTGGCTGGCGACGTAGCGGACATCGGACACGCGGATGCCGGCCTCCTCATGGAGCTCGCGCGCGACGGCTTCCTCGATCGATTCGGCGGGTTCGACGAAGCCCGCCAGCGCCGAATAGCGGCCGGGCGGATAGCCGGGGCTGCGGCCGATCAGCACGCGGTCCGCATGTTCGGCGAGCATGATGACCACCGGATCGACGCGGGGGAAATGTTCGGTGTCGCAGGCATCGCATTTGCGGCCCCAGCCGGCGCGGAAGATGCGCGTGGGCGATCCGCAATTGGCGCAGAAACCGTGGCGGCGGTGATATTCTAGCAGCGAGCGCGCCGAGGCGTAGATTTCGGCCTGATCGGGCGAAAGTGTCGCCAGCGCGTGGAACACCGCCGGGCTGCGCGGGTGCGGATCGGGCTGGCCGGTGCGCCATTCGACGAAATGCGGGATGCCGCCGTCGATGCCGAGCAGCAGCAGTTCGGCCTCCTCATGCGCGTCGGCAAGCCCCTTCCAGCCGACCGCGCCTTCCGCCGTCACCACCGGATCGAGCGAGCTGAGATCGAGCACCCGCGCACGGATGTCGCCGAGCGCGGCGGCGAAGGCGGTGGCATCGCCGCGCAGCTTGTCCGCCCGGTCGAGCGGGCTGCCGGTCAGACCGGGCCTCACTTCGCGGCTGTTCGCGCCGCATCCTTGAGCAGGGCCGCCGGCACCTCCTGGCGCAGGGGCCATTTGTCGGCGGGGAAATAATTGACCATCACCGTGCCGCGCGCCTTCCGCACCGGATCGACCCAGGCGATTGTGCCGGCGGCGCCGCCCCAGCCATAAGTGCCCTTCGATGCGCCCGCCGGATTGTCCGCGAGATAGACCGATCCGCCCGCGCCATAGCCCATCGGCACCTGGGCCTGCGTGCCGCCGGTGCCGCCGCCGACCATTTCGAAGGTCACCCCCGGCGGCAGCAGGTTGGACATGGCGAGCGCCGCGGTCTCCGCCTTCATCACGCGCACGCCGTCCAGCTCGCCGCCATTCTGCAGCATATGGAGGAAGCGGTCGTAATCGCGCGCAGAGGAGACCAGCCCGGCGCCGCCATAGGGAAAGCTGGGCTGCTGGAGATAGACCGAGGTGGCGGCGGGATCGAACGGCACGATCGAATCACCGGCGAACAGATAATTGGTGGCGAACCGGCCGGCCTCGCCCGCCGGGACCGACCAATAGGTGGAGGTCATCTTGAGCGGGGTGAACAGGCGCGCCTGGACGAAGCTCTCGAACGGCTGCCCCGCCGCCTTTTCGACGACGGCGGCGAGCACGTCGAGCCCCATCGAATAGCTCCACTTGGTCCCCGGCTCGGCAATCAGCGGCACCGTCGCGGCGCGCTCGGCGAACTCGGCGAGGGTTTTCGGGCGGGCGGGGCGCGCCACCGCCTCTGCCTGCGCATTCGCGGCCGCGGGGATCAGGCCGAGCCGTTCGACCTCCTTGAGCAGCGGGCCCTTGGCGGCGATCGAATAGGTCAGGCCGGCGGTGTGGGTGAGGAGGTGGCGGACGGTAATCTGCGTCTTGGCCGGCACGCTGTCGAGCGCGGTGTCCGGGCTGGTCAGCACCTTCATCGATTTATAGGCGGGGAAGAAGTCGCTGATCGGCTGGTCGAGCTTGAGCTTCCCTTCCTCGACCAGGATCATCGCAGCCATCGCGGTGACCGGCTTGGTCATCGAATAGATCCGCCACAGCGAATCGGGGCCGGCATCGGGTGCGCCCGCATCCAGCGAGATGTGGCCGGCCTCGACAAACTGCGTCGGCGCATCGCCCACACCGAACGCGCCGACGATGCCGGGCATCTTCTTCGCCGCGATATAGCCGTCGAACAGCGCCTGGGTGTCGGGAAGCGCCGCCGCCGTGGCGGCGGGGCGGGTCTGCGGTGTGGGCTGGGACTGGGGCGCGACCTGCGCGTGGAGCGCGGTTCCCGCGAGGAGCATGGCGAGCGTGGCGCCGCGTATCGTCCAACCCAATGTCATATGTCTCTCCCGAAAATCCTGGCGGCCTTGGCGAAGACTGTGGGCAGCCCCGCGTCAATGAGCTTATGTCTTGGCCACCATTCCCAACCCGGTTGCAGGTTGCAATGCTTTTCGGACGTTGCCGTGACAAGCGACAGGCGCAGTTCGAAATGGGTGAAGACATGGGTGACGGTGGCGTCGATCGGCTGCCAGTCGGCGTGGACGGGCGCGTCCGCGAGGCCGGGTTGCGCGTCCGCCCAGGGACCGGTCGGCAGCGCGCGCATGCCGCCGAGCAGGCCCTTGTCGGGGCGACGGACGAGAAGGATATCGTCTCCGCGTTCGAGCCAGAAGATCGTGCCGTGGCGGATGGGGCGCGCTTTTTTCGCCGCCTTGACCGGATAGGCGGCGGGATCGCCGCTGGCATGGCCTGCGCACTCTTCGCGGATCGGGCAGGTGAGGCAGGCGGGTGCGCGGACGGTGCAGATGGTCGCACCCAGATCCATCATCGCCTGCGCGAAATCGCCGGCGCGGTTGTCCGGGGTGATCGAATCGGTCGCGGCGCGGATCACGGGTCTGGCAGCGGGCAGGGGATCGGCAATCGCGAACAGGCGGGCAACGACGCGCTCGACATTGGCGTCGACCACCACCGCCCGCCTGCCGAAGGCGATCGCGGCGATGGCGGCGGCGGTGTAGCCGCCGATGCCGGGGAGCTTGAGCAGGTCCGCCTCGGTGTCCGGAAACCCCTTGCCGGTCACGGCGCGCGCGGCGGCGAGCAGGTTGCGGGCGCGGGCATAATAGCCAAGGCCGGCCCAGGCGGCCATCAGATCGGCGTCATCCGCGGCCGCCAGCGCCTCGACCGTCGGCCAGCGTTCGGTGAAGCGCCGGAAATAGGGTGTAGCGGCCGCAACCGTGGTCTGCTGCAGCATGATTTCGGACAGCCAGACGCGGTACGGATCGGGCGGCGGCGTGCCCGGCGGGCTGCGCCAGGGCAGCGTGCGGGCATGCCTATCGTAATGGGCGAGCAGTTTCTTCGCGATCTGGTTCTCGACGGGCACGGGCGGGCTATGGCATGGAGGCGGGGATGAGTGAACGGCGTCGCCCCAAAAGCCAACAAGATCGCCCGCGCGGCGGCCCCGCGAAGAGCGTCGCCGAGCTGGTGCCCGCGATCGGCGGCGCGGCGTTCCGCAAGTTCGGCTTTGTCCAGTCGGCCATCGTCAGCCGCTGGGGCGAGATCGTCGGCGAACGCTATGCCGCGGTCTCGCAGCCCGAATCGCTGCGCTTCCCGCATGGCAAGAAGGGCGAGGGCGTGCTGTCGGTGGTGGTATCGGGCGCGCACGCGGCGATCATGCAGCATGTCGTCCCCGAGATCATGGAGCGGACCAACCGCTTTTTCGGCTATCCGGCGGTCGCGCGCGTCGCGATCCGCCAGGGCATGGTCGAACGGCCGGCGAAACGCGAGGTGCGGCCCGCGCCGCCGCCGGTCGATCTGGGTGATTCGCTGCGCGATATCGGTGATCCCGAATTGAAGGCGGTGCTCTCCGCGCTGGCCGCCAGCGTCGCGGCGGCGGAGGCGCGGACCATCCCGGTGCTTGGAAAGGTGAAGTGATGCGGTTTCAGTTGCTGGCGGCCGCGGTGGTGATCGCCACGCCGCTATCGATCCTTGGCGCGGCGCAGGACTGGACGCGGACGATCACCGCCACCCCGGCGGGCAGCTATATCCATGGCAACCCGAAGGCGAAGGTCAAGCTGGTCGAGTATATCAGCTTCACCTGCCCCCATTGCGCCCATTTCGTCGACGAGGCGTCCACCGCGCTGGATGGCAAGGTGAAATCGGGCACCACCAGCGTCGAGCTGCGCCATGCGGTGCGCGATCCGCTGGACCTGACCGCGTCGATCCTGGCGCGGTGCGCGGGGCCGCGTGCGTTCAATGGGCATGCGCGCGCGATTATGGCCGCGCAGCCCCAATGGATCGAAAAGGGCGCAGCCTGGCAGGAGGCCAATGCCGAGCCGATGAAGACCATGAGCGTCAGCGCGCGGTTGCAGGGCTTTGCCAGCGGATCGGGCCTGCTGGCGCTGATGAAGGGGCGCGGGCTGAGCGAGGCGAAGGCAAAGGCCTGTCTGGCCAGCAGCAAGGAGCAGACGACGCTGTCGGCGCAGGCCAAGGCCGCGTTCGAAGTGATCCGCGGCACGCCGTCCTTCACCATCAATGGCCAGCTGGTGCCGGAGGTACACGACTGGAGCGGGCTGCAGCCGCAGCTGGCCGCTGCCGAAACACGCTGATTTCGACCACGGGAGTATCCGCTTTGACCAAGTTTCGTTTCGCCCTTGCCGCTCTGCCGCTCGCCATCCTCGCAGGCTGCGGTGATAGTGCGGGCAATGTGACCGCGCCCGCCGGATCGATCGCCAATGTCGCCGCGCCCGCTGGCGCCAACTGGGTGGAGACGGTCAATGTCTCGCCGGAGGGCGGCTATGTGATGGGCAACCCCAATGCGGCGATCAAGCTGGTCGAATTCGGATCGCGCACCTGCCATGTCTGCGCCGCGTTCGAGGAAGAGGGCGTGCCCGCGCTCAAGGAAAAATACATCGCGACGGGCAAGGTGAGTTATGAATTCCGCGATTTCCTGCGCGGGCCGGTCGATATCGCCGGCGCGCTGATCGCGTCGTGCAACGGCACCGCGCCGTTCTTCCCGCTGACCGAGCAGATGATGAAGGGGCAGGAAGAGCTGCTGACCAAGGCGCAGGCGTCGCTGGATGAGGCCGCATCGCGGCGCATCTCGGCGCTGCCGCCCGGCCAGCAGATGACGGCGATCGCGGAAGCCGTGGGCTTTATCGAATGGGGCAAGCAGCGCGGCGTCGCCGAGCCCAAGATGCGCCAGTGCCTGGCCGACACCACCAAGATCGAAGCGCTGGTCGCCGCCAACACCAAGGCATCGGAAGAGTTCGAGATTTCGGGCACGCCGACCTTCCTGCTCAACGGGCGCAAGGTCGAAGGCACGACCTGGACGCAGGTCGAGGCATTGCTGAAAAACGCGGGCGCATAAGGGCGCGATCGGGGGTCGACATTGCAGATCCGGCGGCTTCGCCTCACCGGTTTCAAGAGCTTCGTCGAGCCCGCCGACCTGCGGATCGAGCACGGGCTGACGGGCGTCGTCGGCCCTAACGGCTGCGGTAAATCCAACCTGCTCGAAGCGCTGCGCTGGACGATGGGCGAGAACTCGCCCAAATCCATGCGCGGCGCGGGCATGGAGGATGTGATCTTCGCCGGCACCGCGAGCCGCCCGCCGCGCGATTTCGCCGAGGTCTCCATACTGGCCGAAGGGGCGGGCGAGGAAATCGAGATCGTCCGCCGGATCGAGCGGGGGGCGGGATCGGCCTATCGGATCAATGGCCGAGACGTGCGCGCGAAGGATGTGTCGCTGCTGTTCGCCGATGCCGCGACGGGCGCCCATTCGCCCGCTCTGGTCAGTCAGGGGCGGATCGGTGCGGTGATCGCGGCCAAGCCCGCCGATCGCCGGGCGATGCTGGAGGAGGCGGCGGGGATCGCCGGGCTGCATGTGCGGCGGCGCGATGCCGAGCAGAAATTACGCGCGACCGAGACCAACCTGACCCGCATCGACGAACTGCTCGGCGACATGGACGGGCGCGCCAACGCGCTGAAGCGGCAGGCGCGGCAGGCGGAGCGGTATCGCAAGCTGTCCGACGAAATCCGCGTCGCCGAGGCGCGGATGATCTTCGTCCGCTGGCGCGAGGCGGCGGCGGCGGCGGATGTAGCGAAGGCCGAAGCAGCGGCTGCCGAGGCGGCGGTGCAGGCGGCGGCGGAGGCCCAGCGCGGCGCGGCGGCTTATGTCGCGGACAGCGCCGCAACGTTGGCGACCGCGCGGCGCGAGGCGCAGGAAGCGCGCGATGCCGAGCGCGATGCGGGGCATCGGCTGGAGGCGCTCCGGATCGAGCGGCGCACGGTCGAGGCGCGGCTGGGCGAGCTGGCGCGGCAGCGCGAGGCAATTATAGCCGATCGTGAGCGCGAGGGCGCGCTGGCCAATGACGCGGCCGAGGCGATCGATCGGCTGGCGGATGAGGCAAAGGCGATCGAGGCGCGCATCGCGGAGGCTGAAAGTGGCCGGCCGGGCTTGGCGGAGCGCGTGGCCGGCACCGAGCGGGCGGTGCGCGATGCCGAGGTCGGGCTGGCGCAGGCATTGGCCGAGCAGGCGTCCGAACAGGCCGAGGCGCGGGTGCGGCGGGCCGCCGAGATGGCCGCCAAGGCGCGGGTCGAGCGGGCCGAGGGCGAGGTCGCCCGGCTGCGGCGCGAGGCCGATGCGCTGGGCGAGGTCGCGCCGCTGGAGGCCGAAAGCGCCCGCCATGCCGAGCTGGCGGCGCGGGCGCGGGGCGAGATCGAGGCGGCGGAGGCGGCGCTGACCGATGCCGACGCGAAACGGAGTGCAGCGCTCAGTGAGCGCGAGGCCGCGCAGGCTGCACTGGCGACCGCGCGGGCGGAGCGATCGGCGCTTGAGGGCGAGGCCAAGGCGCTGACGCGAGGGCTGGAAGGCGCCAAGGGCGGACGCGTGATCGACGCGATCGCCGCCGATCCCGGCTACGAACGCGCGCTCGCCGCGGCGCTGGGCGACGATATCGAGGCGGGCCTGTCCGAGGGGCCGCGCTGGTGGTCCGGCGCTGACGTGAAAGCCGATCCTGCGCTGCCCGCCGGGCTGGAACGGTTGGCCGATCATGTCCGCGCGCCGGATGCGCTGGCACGACGGCTGGCGCAGGTCGGCGTGGGCGAGGATGCGGGGCAGGTGCTCGGCATCGGCCAGCGGCTGGTGACGCGCGATGGGCGGCTGCGGCGATGGGACGGGTTTATCGCAAGCGGCGACGGCGCGGCGGCGGCCGAACGACTGGTGCGCGCCAACCGGCTGGCCGAAATCGAGCAGGCCTTGCCCGTTGCGCTTGAAGCGGAGACTGTTGCGGCCGCATCACTGGCCGATGCCGAAGACGCGCTGCGCGCGGCGGGTGCGGCGGGCGAGGCGGCGCGCTCCGCCCGCGCGCGTGCGGAGATCGCCGAGCGTGACGCGCTACGCGAGGGCGAGCGGATCGCCGCGGCGATCGAGCGGTTGGCGGGGCGGCGCGCCGATCTCGACCAGCGCATCGCCCGCGCGCGCGCGGATCGCGATGCGGCTGGGCGTGAAGTGGACGCGGCGCAGGCGGCGCTCGCCGAACTGCCCGATCCCGCCGGCGTTGCGGCGCGCGTGGCGGCCTTGTCCTCCACCGCCGAGGCGCGGCGAGCCGAGGTGGCGGATGCGCGCGCGGGCGTGGCGACGCTTGACCGCTCGCTTGCCGCGGATCGTGAGCGGCTGGGCGCCGGCGCTGCGGAGGCCAAGGGCTGGCGGGCGCGTGCGGGCGAAGCGGCGCGACGGATCGCCGATATGGCCAAGCGCGAGGCGGCGTCGGTGAGCGAGGCGGAAGCACTGGCGGGCAAGCCGGAAGCGCTCGACGCGCGGATCGCCGAGGTCGATGCGACCGCGACCGCAGCGCGTGCCGCCGCCGCCGCGCTGGCGGTACGCGAGCGCGAGGCCGAGGTGGCGCTCAAGGCCAATGAGGCGAAGGCCGAGGCGGCGAACGAGGCGCTGTCCGCTGCGCGCGAATTGCGCGCGGGGGCGGTGGCGCGGGCGGAGAACCAGGAACTGCGGCGGATCGAGATGGGGCGGGTGTCCGGCGAGCGGTTCGAATGCCCGCCGCCGGTGCTGCCCGAAAAGCTGGGCTTTGCTGTGGCCGATGTGCGCGGCGTGCCGGAGGAATCCGCGCGGCACGAGCGACTTTCCGCCGAGCGCGAGCGGATCGGGCCGGTCAATCTTGTCGCCGAGACCGAGCTGAGCGAACTCGAGACCGAACACGCCAGGCTCTCCGCCGAGCGCGAGGAGCTGGGGCTGGCGGTCAACCGTCTGCGCGGATCGATCGGCAGCCTCAACCGCGAAGGCCGGCAACGGCTGCTCGCCGCGTTCGAGGCGGTCGATGGACATTTCCGGCGGCTGTTCACCACGCTGTTCAACGGCGGGCAAGCGCATCTCGCGCTGATCGATTCGGACGATCCGCTGGAGGCGGGACTGGAGATCATGGCGCAACCGCCCGGCAAGCGGCTGCAATCGCTCACCCTGCTGTCGGGCGGCGAGCAGGCGTTGACCGCGGTGGCGCTGATCTTCGGCCTGTTCCTGACCAACCCCGCGCCGATCTGCGTGCTCGACGAGGTCGATGCGCCGCTCGACGATGCCAATATCGAACGCTTCTGCGACCTGCTCGATCGCATGGCGGTCGAAACCGACACGCGCTACCTGATCGTGACGCACAACGCCGTGACGATGAGCCGGATGCACCGATTGTTCGGCGTGACGATGATCGAACAGGGTGTCAGCCGGCTGGTGTCGGTCGATCTGGGCGGAGCGGAGCAGCTGTTGGCGGCGGAATAGCCGTGCCTAATGCAGCTTCAGCCTCGGGCGGATGATGGCGTTTACCTGGCCTACCGCGATCAGCGCCAGTCCCTTGATCCAGCCATGGATGGCGATCAGGTGCATGCGGTAGAGCGAGGTGTAGACGAAGCGCGCCAGCCGTCCCTCGATCGCCATGCGCCCGCCGATCAGATTGCCCATCAGGCTGCCGACGGTCGAGAAGCGGCTGAGCGACACCAGCGAGCCGTGATCGCGGTAGTGGAAATCGCGCAAGGGCTTTCCCGCCTGCAGCGCGACCAGGTTGCGATAGGCGGTCGCCGCCATCTGGTGCGCCGCCTGCGCGCGCGGCGGCACGGGGCGTTCCTCGCCCGGCGGCACGTAATAGGCGCAATCGCCGATCGCGAAGATGCGGCCGTCCGACACCGTTTGCAGTGTCGGCCGGACGGCGAACTGGCCGTTCCGGCTGCGCTCCAGGCCATCATCGCTATTGGCCAGCGGTGCGGCCCTGACCCCCGCCGCCCACACCTTGAGATCCGCGGTGATATGTTCGCCCGAGCCGAGCAGCATCGCATCGGCGGTGACTTCGGTCACTGGCGTATCGGTGAGGACGGTGACGCCCAGCGCCTCCAGTTCGGCCTTGGCCGCATCGGCCAGCCGCTCGGGCAGCGCAGGCAGGATGCGCGGGCCGGCCTCGATCAGCGTCACGCGCAGCCGCTGTTCGTCGAACACTTCCAGCCCGTAATGGCGCAGCGCCGCGGCGGCGTTGTAGAGTTCCGCCGCCAGCTCCACGCCGGTCGCGCCGCCGCCGACGATGGCGATGTTGACGCGCGTGTCGCTCTCCGCGTCGGCGACCATCGCGCGCGAAACCCGCAGACAGTGGTTGAGCAGCTTGTCGCGGAACCGGTCGGCCTGGCTGCGCTCGTCGAGGAAGATGCAATGCTGCCGCGCGCCGGGGGTGCCGAAATCATTGCCGACCGATCCCATCGCCAGCACCAGATAATCGAAGCGCAGCCGGTGGCGGCCGATCAGCTCGCTGCCGTCCTCGTCCAGCAAGGGGGCGATGACGATCGCGCGGGCCTGGGTGTCGATCGTTTCGAGCGAGCCCAGGAAGAAGCGGTAACCCCAGCGGTGGCAATGGCTGCGATAGCCGACCTCATCGAGATTGGCGTCGAGCGAGCCGGCGGCGACCTCGTGCAGCAGCGGTTTCCACACATGCGTGCGATTCTTGTCGACCAGGATGATGTCGTGCTGCTCGCGGCCATACCGCGCGCCGAGCCGCCGGGCGAGCTCGAGCCCTCCAGCGCCGCCGCCAACGATCACCATCTGCGTCTTCTTGGTCATCGCATGCGCCCCGTCTGTCCTTTCGCATTTGCGACCAAGCGTGGCGGCATGAAGGGCTTAGCTTCGTAGAATTGACATATCGACATGGTCTTTAGGCGGGCTGCCGCTGCCGATCCGTTCCTGTCACATGCAGCCGACGTCAGAGTATCTCACTGAAATATCGCGAATAATACTATCCTTATCAGCACGCCAGTCTACGCCTACAACGATGTCGCACCCTCCTCTGTCCTTGATAAATGACGCTTGGCCATAGATGGGCAGGTCGGAAGCTCCAGAGTTTTCATTGCGGCTAACCGTCATTCCTTGCGATTTAAGATACTCTGCAAGGCCCGACTCTTTTGAACCAACTGGAAAACTACGAGCTACCCGTTGTTGAATAAGAGTTCTGCCTTGGTCGTATTCGATTCCCTCAATGTCTCTGAATAACGGTGTATCTGGAAAATCTTCAGGACTACATCCCATACAAATCATTCCTAAAAGGGGAATCATTACTGTTAATATTGGAACTCGCCCAGTTAATTTCAAACCAAGGACGCTAGATGATAAAGTCATTGACCGTAACTCCGAAAGCACCCGCCAAAAATACCTCGCCATCATAACCATATGCGCCATGATTGGGAAGCATCCATCCTACAAAGGTGCCGTCTGTTCTCTGACTTATTGTAATATTGGCAGTGGTAAGATCGGGGCCAGAATATTGGTTAAATTCACTTATATCTATCTTATCTATTCCTGGCTCAAAATCATGAATTGTATCAAATTCGTATATCGTTCCGCCATCCGACATCGGGCGATGCATTACATATGAGTCGCTTGTTCCAATTCCTACATAGCCGTTATAGTTAATCGCGAACGTGTCCGAACCCGCCCCTCCCCAAAGTTGATCTGCGAGTGGGCCACCGCGAATGTAGTCGTTACCGTTCCCGCCTTTAATTGTGTCACGCCCGGCAGCGCCGCTCAGCCCATCGTCACCATCACCGCCATCCAGGTTATCGTCGCCATACTCGCCCATCACGACGTCGTTGCCATCACCGCCTAGAATGCCATCATTATTCAATCCTCCGATGATGACGTCATCCCCCGCCTCACCCAAAAGTATGTCCCCGCCGTCGCCACCTTCGATCTGGTCGTTTCCAGCACCCCCGTAAACATGGTCGTCACCCAATCCGCCATCGAGAACGTCGCCTGCGGAGCCTCCGCGTAACGTATCCGTATCATTGTTCCCATACAGAGACACTGAGGCGGAACCTGTCGCGGTAATTGTGTCGCTGCCAACACCCCCACGAGCCACGCCCCCTACAAGGTCGATAATATCGTTCCCAGTTCCACCTTCAATATAGTCCCCAACAGAATAGGCATATATATGATCGTCTCCTTCATAACCATAGAGGATGGTATCACCTATATTGCCAGCCAAGTTATCGTTTCCGGCAGTTCCACTTATCGAATTTGAGCCACCGGTTAGTTTTTCCGGCTGAAGTGCAGCATCTACATCGTTCAGGTCTACGCCCGAGGCGGCCGCCCAGTTCCCTCCATCTTCCCGGTCCACAATTTTACCAGCCAACCCTATCGTGTTGAATGCCGAGTTGCTGTTCTGAGCCAAGAAGTGATAGTTCAAATGGCGGGCATCCTGTTCGGCTCCCTCTTGAACCATCAAGCTCCATCGTTCGGTTGCGAGTTGCGAATTTTCAATTGTAGGTGCGACCGCGAAAAATCTGATTTCTCCACTTGAAAGCTTTAAGCCATGCGCGTCTTCTTCAAAAGATGTAAGGCGTATATCCAGTTCGCCGTTTGGTGATGCACCGGCGGTTAGCAGCTCTGTGTGACCATCAGCAAAGACACGCACCCATTCGCGATGCTCTCCTACCGTCCCGAGAATGCCGCCTTGAACAACATCGAACTCAGCTTGATATATTCCAGGACGCAGTACTTCGCTCAATTTAATACCCAAAGCGTCCATTCGTGCTATGTCGCTTTCGGTTAATTTTCCGTGTTCTCGTAGATTATCTATAGCTTGAGAAACGGCTATTTCTCTTGGGTTCGGCTGAGGAGGAGGATTATTTGGTTTCCATCCTCCCATTACAGTGCCGCCGCCGCCGGACTGATTGCCCCCACCAAGATAAAGATACCCGATCAGTCCTCCTTGGCTGAGAGATAGTCCTGGTGCGGTCACAACTACGTCTGGGCCGGTTTGAGGAGGGGGCGGCTCAGTCATTAAAGCTGTATTCTGCTCCAGTTGAGATAAACTAGAAAACCTTGGTTCTGCTTTGAACGAATCAACTTCTATATCGAACTCTAAGCTATTTCGCGAAGATCTTGACATTTATAATCTCCAGGTCGATTAGAAGCTGTGCTGTTTTAGGCAACCAATTCAAATATCTATGGATAGTCCACTATCAGCCAAATATCATGCATTTATAACAGATTAGAAGGCCGAAGCTAGGGATGTCCTCACCCAGCCGCCCCGGCCGAAGCCGCACGACGAACTGCGGGGCCTATGGCCGCTTTCCCCGATTCATCCGGCTATGAAGGGCGCGTGGCCACAGCGTAGAGCGCGATTGCCGCCGCGTTGGACACGTTCAGGCTTTCCACCTTAGGCGAGATCGGGAGCTTCGCAAGCACGTCGCAATGCGCTTCGGTGTTATGCCGCATGCCCTCACCCTCGGCGCCAAGCACCAGCGCGATCTTCGGCTGGGTGATCGCGTCCGCGAGCATGTCGTTGGCATGGCCGGTCAGCCCGACGCGCCAGAAATCGGCCTCCGCCATCTCGTCGAGCGCGCGGCTGAGATTGACCACGCGGACCCACGGCACCGTCTCCAGCGCGCCCGAGGCGGCGCGGGCGAGCGCACCCGATTCGGGGGGCGAATGGCGGTCCTGGGTGACGATGCCCAATGCATCGAACGCCGCCGCCGAGCGCAGGACGGCGCCGACATTGTGCGGATCGGTGACCTGATCGAGCACCAGGATCGGGCGGGTATCGTCGCGGCCGGCGGTGAACAATTCGTCGAGGAACAGATCCTCGAGCGGATCGACCTCCAGCACCAGCCCCTGGTGCGGCGCGTCGCCCGGCACCATGCGGCCGAGGTCCGCCACGTCGGCAAAGACGATCGGCAGTATCGGCGGCAGATCGAGCTTCGCCAGCGCCTCGCGCGTGCCCCACAGCTTGCGCGGCGTGCGCTCCGGATTGGCGAGCGCCGCCGTCACCGCGTGCCGCCCCCAGAAGCGGGGGCGGGCGCTGTTGCCCTGCGGCTTGTGTCCGCGGCGTCCGGCCATCAATCGTCCTTGGGCCAGGCGAAGGGATCGGTCGGTACCGGCCGCTGCGGCATCGGCGCGCGCGGCAGCGCCTTGTCGGCATTGGCGGCGTTCAGCAGGAAGCTCGCCATGATGATCGAATTCTGCCGCATGTCCTCCGCGCGCAGGCGATCATAGGTGTCGATCGAGGTGTGGTGCGCCCGCGCGCCGTAATCGAGCGGATCCTGGATGAACTGATAGCCCGGCGCGCCGATCTGCTGCATGAACACATGGTCGGTGCCGCCGGTGCGGCGGATCGCCACGGTGGAGGCGCCCATCGCGCCGAACGGGGTCAGCCATTCCTTGAAGATCGGCACCACCGCCGGGTTGTTCTCGGCATAGATGCCGCGGATCTTGCCCGATCCGTTGTCCAGGTTGAAATAGGCCGCCAGATCCTTGAAGCCCGGCTTGGGAGTGATCGGCCAGCGATCGCCCCAGGTGTAATATTGATCGATCTGCGCCCTGGCCGGATCGGTCTCCGCCGGGCGGCTGGCCAGGTATTTGGTCACATAGGCGAAGCTGCCGTGCAGCCCCTGCTCCTCGGCGTTCCACAGCACGAAGCGGATGGTGCGCTTGGGCCGCGCGCCGCTGGCGACCAGGATGCGCGCCGCCTCCATCACCACCGCCGAGCCTGCTGCGTTGTCCACCGCGCCGTCGCCGCCGACCCAGCTGTCATAATGCGCGCCGGCCATGACATAGCCGGCGCCCGGATCGCTGCCGGGGATTTCGGCGATGATGTTGTAGGCCACCGGATTGTCGTCGTGATATCTGACGTCGCTGACGATCTCCAGGCTGGGCGCGTTGCCAGAGCGGGCGAGGCGCGTCAGGCGGCGGTAATCCTCCTGCGCGATTTCGACGCCGGGCAGGCTGTTCACGTCGGTCGTCTTGTACAGATAGCCTTCGCCGTGGAGCAGCCCGCCGTCGCGGCGCGCCATCTGCGCCCAGGCGACCGCGCCTTCGGCCTTGAGGAAGGCGTCCCGCTTGCGCGCATAGTCCATCCGCTTCAGCCGCGTGTTGAGCGCTTCGGGATCATGGGTCGGCTGCTGGAAGGCGTCGAGCTTCGACAGGTCGTCGCCGGTCAGGCGCTTGAACGGCGCTTCGGTCGGGTCGCTCGGCTGGCCGGGATGGGTGATCAGCACGATCTTGCCGGACAGCTGGCCGCGATACTTGGCGAAATCCTCTTCCTCGGTCATCGGCGCGACGACGATCGGCGCGGTCAGCGCGCCATTGGTCGCGGGCGTCCAGGCGATCGGGATCGCGCGCAGCTGGATCGGGCGCGGCGTGACCATCCGCACGCTGGAGCGCTCGATCGACCAGCCGCGGCCGAATTCGAAGCCGTCGGCGCGGACGTTCTTCAGCCCCATCTCGCGGAACTTCTCCTGCGCCCAGGCCTCGGCGGTGCGCATCTGCGGCGAATTGGGCAGGCGGGGACCGATCACGTCGGTCATGTGCTGCGCGATCTGCATCACCTGACTCTGGTTTGTGCCCTGATCGATGATCTTGTTGACCATGTCGCGATCGACCGACTGCGCGGCGAGCGGCGCGGCGGCGATCAAGGCGGTGGCGGCGAGCAACAGATGACGCATTGGCGATTCCCCTGTAATTTTGTTGCGGTGGCTTAGCATGGGGACCTGCCGGCGCAAGCTGGGCGTTGACACCACAGGGCGGTTTCGTCATGGACGCGCCTCGCTTTCGAGCGGCCCTGGACAGGTGGCCGAGTGGTTAAAGGCAGCAGACTGTAAATCTGCCCGTGCAAGCGTACGCTGGTTCGAATCCAGCCCTGTCCACCACACACCCGATTGCGGCGAACCAGCTTTTGTTGGTGGCCGGATCGTCAAGCCGATCCGGCGCGGTTCGAATCCAGCTCTGTCCACCAATTGCCGCTCTCTAGCGGCCCGGGCGCTGATGACGAGCAGCGCAATCTCAGCGGATCATGCGCCCGCCATCCGGATCGCCCGGCCTTCGCGCGCGGACCGATAGATCGCCTCGATGGCGCGCATGTCCTTGAGGCCCTCCTCGCCGGAGACGATCGGTTCGGCGCCTGAGCGGATGCACTCCGGCAAGTGATCCAGCTGGCCCACGAACTGGTTCTTGGCCGGTGCCGGAAGCTCGCGCTGCGCTGTGGCGCCGTCCTTGCGGATGTGCATCACCTGGCCTTCGTAAGGCGTCGCGGGCTCCAGTTCGATCCAGCCGCCGCTGCCGATCACGCGGTAGCCGTTGTGGTTCGAACTATAGCTTGAAATGCAGCTGGCGATCACGCCCGATGGGAAGCGAAGCATGAAATCGATGCGATCCTCGACCGTGCGAAAGCGCGGGTCGTTCCGGTCGGTCGATTCGAACGCGGTCACCTCGACCGGCTCCTCGCCCGTCAGATACCGGGCCGCGTTGAGGCTGTAGATGCCGATATCCATCAGCGATCCGCCGCCCGACAGCGGCCGGTCCAGCCGCCACTGGTTGGGGCTGATGTTGAAGCCATGGGCGGCCGTGACGTGCCTGATCGGCCCGACATGCCCGCCGCGCGCCAGTTCGATCGCAAGGCGGTTATACGGTTCGAACCGGCTGCGGTAGCCGATCATCAGCCTGGTGTCCGCCTTGCGGCAGGCGGCGATCATCGCCTCGCCCTCCGCGGCGCTGATCGCCATCGGCTTTTCGCACATGACGTGCTTTCCCGCCTGCGCCGCGCGTATCGTATATTCCGCGTGCAGGCTGTTGGGCAGCACCACATAGACGATGTCGATATCCGGATTGTCGCGGATGCTGTCGTAATTCTGGTAGCTGTACCGATGCGTTTTCGGGATGCCGTATTCGGCGCCGTAGCGTTCGAGCTTGGCGGGTGTGCCGCTGACCAGCGCCACCAGCCGGGCATGTTCGCAGTCGCGCAATCGCGGCATGATCTGGCGTGTCGCGTAGGATCCGAGCCCGACGATCGCATAGCCGAGCTTGCGGGCGGGCCGCGCGCCCTGCGCCAAGGCCTGCGCACCGGCGGCCACCGCCCCGATTGCCGCTGCGGCGCCGATTCCGGCCATGATGTCTCGCCGGCTATGTGTGTTGTTCAACGGGCTTCTCCTCTGTGGAACAATAGCGATCGAGAAAATCCTGATGATCGGGCATCGCCGTTACCGCCCTGGCGATGTTGGTCTTGAGGTCGTCGAGCGCCCCGCGCAACTGTCCGGGCTGCATCAGGCGGCCCATATGGTGATGCCCATGCGGCTCCAGTCGCTGGCCCAGCATCACCTGCACCCAGGAATCGACGCGGAACAGATCGTCGGACGTCTGATAGGCGTGGGCCTTCTCACGGAACAGCGCAATCCGCTCGGCGAGCGAATCCGGCACCTCCATCGCTGCGCAGTGCCGCCAGAAGGCGCTGTCGTCGCGCTGGGTGAGCTTGTAGTGCAATACGATGAAATCGCGGACGCCCTCCAGCTCCGTCCGCGCCTGTTCGTTATAGCGGCGCACGGCCGCTTCGCTGATGCCGTCGAACGGGAACGCCTGGATCAGGCGGGTCACACCGGTCATGATGAGGTGGATGCTGGTCGATTCGAGCGGTTCGACGAAACCGCTGGCCAGCCCCAGCGCGACACAATTCTTCCGCCAGGCCTCGCGACGTCGTCCGGTGCGGTAGCGGATCAGTCGCGGCTCCATCAGCGGCTCGCCCTCCAGCCGTTCGGATAGCGTCGCGCGCGCCTCGTCGTCGGACATATACTCGCTGGAGAAGACCAGCCCGTTGCCTACGCGGTGCTGCAGCGGAATGCGCCATTGCCACCCGGCCTGGTGCGCGGTGGCGCGGGTATAGGGCGGGGCGGGGCCGATCGACCTGGTCTGCACCGCGAGCGCGCTGTTGGTGGGCAACCAGCGCGTCCAGTCCTCATAACCGGCCTCCAGCGTCTGCTCGATCAGCAGGCCGCGAAATCCGGTGCAGTCGATGAACAGATCGCCTTCGATGCGCTCGCCCGATTCGAGTATCAGCGCCTCTATATCGCCCGTATCCGCCCGTTCCCGGACCTCCGCGATCCGGCCCTCGATCCGCTGGACGCCGCCCGCCTCGGCCAGGCCGCGCAGGTAGCGTGCATAAGCGGTCGCATCGAGGTGATAGGCGTAGTTGATCGTCGCCTTGTCGGAGGTGGCGAATTTGCCCGCCTCGGCCGCCTGCAATTCGAAGCAATAGTCGCCCAGCGCGCCGGCGACGCCCTCGGCGCGCGCCTGCAGCCAGATATGGTGGAAATCCGCCATCCATGTCGATTTGCCGATCTGCCCGAACGAATGGAAATAGCGGTCGCCGATCTTCGCCCAGTCCTGAAAGGCGATGCCGAGCTTGAAGCTCGCCTGTGTCGCGCGCAGGAATTCGCGTTCGTCGATGCCCATCAGGTGGTGAAAGGTGCGCGCCGTCGGGATGGTCGATTCGCCCACGCCGATGGTGCCGATCTCGTCCGATTCGACCAGCACGATGTCGAGCAGCGGACCAAGCTGCCTGGCGAGCGCCGCCGCCGCGATCCATCCCGCGGTGCCGCCGCCGGCCACCACCACGCGCTTTACGATCTGTCCGGTTTCCAAGCGATCTTTCCCCCGATTGCCGTCAGCGATTGAGGCGGTTCAGCAGCTGGGCGCGGAGGCGCCGCGCCTTCAACTCGTCCATTGTCCCCAGCGCGCCGCGCGCGTGTTCGGGCAGGTGCGCACCTGCGCGATCGGCGGGACCGAAGACATAATAATCGAACAATTCGCGCCAGGCGCGCTTTTCCGCCTCCGGCCGATCACGCAAGCTGAGCAGGCCGTGCAGCAGCGTGCTCTGGGGGCTGTCCATGAATTTGGGGGACGTGTTCCACCAATAGTTGATCAGCACGTTGAACCCGTCCAGCGCCTCCACCTGATGCCACCACATCGCGGGATAGAAGAGGACGTCGCCCGGCTCCAGCTCGGCCAGCTGAGCGGCCGCAAGGGCGCCCTGGAAGCGCGGATGGCGATCGAAATCGGGCGCCGCGAAATCGACCATGCTGACCACCTGTCCGCCGGGCGTGGGCTCCAATGGCCCAGGATAGAGATTGTGGATCTGGTCCGGGGGAAAGAGGGTGAAGCGCCGTCGCCCGACCATGCAGCAGGCGAGATTGTTGGACATGTCGTAATGCGCCGCGGCAACGGTGCGGTTGCCGATCCAGATGCTCACCAGCGGCGGGTTGCGATCGAACATCGGGTGATCGAGCACAAGGTCGCCTTCGGCGCGCAGGCCGGGCAGATAGCCGTCGATATCGGTCGAACCCATGTAATAGGAGGGCGTCCGCGCATCGTCCGAAGACGCTGCGATGCGATCGAGAAACTGATCGAGCGCCACCCGGCCTGCGTCGAAATTCAGGCCGCTGACGGCGTCGTCGTAGAAGAAGCGCCCGCCGATTTCGGGCCTGCCGGTATAGCCGACCACCGGCTTGCCATTGTAGAAAGGCTTGAGATAGGCGATCGCCCGCGCCGGAGAAGCGGCGCCCGCGCGGACCAGCGGCCAGTCGCGCGCCAGCCCTTTGAAGATCGCCGGCTGCTGGGCCTCCATCAGTTCGTCGAGCGGAAGCGCGTCCGGCGCCACGCCGGTGATGATGCGGGTCTTGCGCTCGATCGCCGTCACGAACCGCTTTCCTGCATGACGTTCGGGCGCACACCCGCGCCGGCCGCCCGCTTCCGGTTCTTGAGTTCGATCAGCCGGTTGACGTTCTGCAGGGACGAGGTGACCAGAAAGGCCGCGCGCAGGAAGCCGGCCTGGTGCAGCCGTTCGAGACCCGCGCCGTCCAGTTGGGCGAGCCGGTCCTGGCCGATCGTGTGATGGTTGGGCAGATCATAGCGCATATTGTCGCCGAGCTCGATTTCGACGGCTACCGGCTCGATCAGATCGAGCGCGGCGAATGCGGCGAACATGGGTTTGCTGACTTCGAGCCCCGCATGTATCGCCCTCAGGGCACGCGATACATGGTCCAGATAGGGCGAATTTCCGCCCTGCGGCAGGAATATCGGCCTGCCCTCCGCCCGGCTGATGCGGCTGTCGTCCAGATCGACATGGATCACCGGTTCCCGGACAGACTCGCCATCGACCTGCTGTTCCCGAAGGCCGATCGAAAACGGGCCGCGCTGTTGCACGGCTGGAATATAGCGGCTTTCCCAGCCGCCTTCGCCGAGAAACAGGTTTTCGTCCCGGTCCAAGCCCAACAGCGCGACCGACTGAAAATCACCGTTCGCATCCTTGCGGAAGAAGATGGGAAATTCGCGCTGGACCTCTTCGAACTCGGTCGGGAAGATCAGCATCTGGTTGACGCTGTCGCCGAACGCCGCGGCGTGACGGACGACCACCTTCAGATCGGCGTGATCGACGTTGTTCAGCGGCACCTTCCTGGTCATTGCGGCATGCAGCCTCGAATAGGATCGCGCACCGTGATGGTGCAAATGCCCGCTTCGTTCAACGATGCAGCGAAAAGGCCGCTGCAAGCAGCAGCGGCCTTCCCCCTTTTAGCCAAGTTCCCCACCACCCGGTTTAGAAACGATAGCGCGCACCGAGCAGGACCAGCGGCTTCAATTCCTGCGCGAAGAACAGATTGCTCTCGTCGCGTCCGTAGGTACGGATCGGTTCGCTCAATATGTTGATCGCTTCGACCGACAGCGCGACGTTTTCCGTTATGTCATAGCTGATGTTCGCGTCCAGCGTGCCGAATGGCGCGAAGAACACCGGGTTTCTGCTGGCGCCCCGGTTTGTGGCGGCGAGGAACTTGTCACGCCAGTTATACGCGATCCGCGCCGACAGGCCGTGATTCTCGTAGATGCCGGTGATGTTGAAACTGTCGCTCAACCCCACCAGCGCGAAGACGTTCTCGTTGGGATTGGCGCCGACATCGATGCCGATATCGCCATAGACCTTGGTGAAGGATCCCGAGACGCCGAAGCCGGTATCGCCGAAGAAGTGCTGCGCCTGGATTTCGAAGCCGTGGATATTGCCTTCCTGGTTATTGATCGGCGTCGATACCGAGAAGTCGAACAGCGGATCATCGGAGTCTCCGATGATATCCGTTCGGGCGAGGACCGTATCGACGAACGCCTGGCTGATCTGGCCGGTAACGGGATCGATATTGGCCTGATATTGGGCGGTTGCCGCAGCCAGATCGCCGTTGTTCTCCACCAGCAGCGCGGTCATGGTGAACAGGCTCACGTCGCTCAGGACCTGACCGATCCTGGCGAGTTCATCCTGTGCGATCCCCGAACGCGTTCCATCCGCGCCCGAGCTCGGATCGCGCAGGCCGAACAGGTTCCGGTTGATCTGACCCGTGCCGACGAAGTTCTTCACCTGCTTGTAGAAGAAGCCGGCGGAGACATAGCTTGACCGGCCATAATACCATTCGAGCGACACGTCGAAATTGTCGGAGACCAATGGCCTCAGGCCCGGATTGCCGGTGGTGCCGGTCGGGACGCCGCCGAGCGCAGTCGGCCGATTGGGCGGAGTGGCCGATTCGGAAGCGAACAGGTTGCTGTAGTCCGGCCGCGCCATCGTCTTGCTGTACGATACGCGGGCGACCACATCGTCCATCGGCGAAATGCGGAAGTCGAGCGCGGGAAGCAGATTGCTGTATTGGGACTCACCCTGGCGCTCAACCAGCGATTCCGGAACCAGGCGCAGGATGCGGCTGAAATCATTGTCCGAATCCCATTCGATCCAGTCGGGCTGGTTGAACTGGGCGTAGGATTTCACCTTGGTGTTCTCGAAGCGCGCACCGGCGACCAGCCCGGCCTCGCGGCCCATGATCTCCCCGTTCCAGGTGAACTGGGCGTAGACCGACCAGACCTTCTCCTCGACCTGGTCGAAATCGCTGCCGGTCACGTTGATCGGGTTGCCGCGCGCTGCATAGGCGTCGGCGAACGCCTCGTAGAGATCGATCGCGTTGCCGCGAAAGGCGATCTGCGCGTCGGTCGGATTATAATGGTCGAACTTGCACTCCAGGCAGAACTGCTCGATCAGGCCGCCCGCGAACTCCTCCACGTCGCCGACGCGGGTGATGCCCCAGTCGCCCAGCGTCTGCTGCGTCTGAACGCGCTGGCTGGTCATCTTCGAATCGACATAGCTGGTGCCGATATCGAACCGGCCGCCATCGCCGAATTCCCAGCCCAGATCGGCGCGCAGCTGGTTGATGCGGTGCTTCTGGGTCGATGCGTTGGTGCGCTGCACCTGCGTGCCCAGATCGCCGATGTCCAGGACGCCGTTGTTGTTGCCGCGCAAGGCGTCGTTGAAGGTCCAGTCCTGCTGCGGGATGTCGCCGCTGTAATCGACCGAATGGCCATCGACCACCGGCGCGCCGAAGCCGACCAGCGTCGAGCTTGCGCCGTTGCGCGCGTTGGGCGTGCTTGCCGAGGTCGAATGGTTGCCGTCGAGCTTCAGCGTGAAGCCGTCGGCGATCTCCCATTCCGCGTTCAATCCATAGGACTGAAGCTCGGTCTTGGTCGCGCGGAACTGCTGTTCAAAGCCGATGTCCTTGACGCCGTAGCCGGTGCCCTCATCCAGGTAGATCGCGGTGGCGACCACTGGGTTGTCGTCGAAAGTGACATTGTCGAACGGGCGGTTGAACCAGTTGCCCTGGTCGGCCCGCTCTTCCTCGACCTCGTTGCGCGCATAGACCGCGTCGGCGGTGATCGTCAGCGTCTCGATCGGGCGGAATTGCAGCGTTGCCACGCCGTTGATGCGCTCACGCGAGGATTCCGAATAATGATAGCGGCTGTCGTTTGGTATGGCGACGAGCTGGTTCGGGTCCGACGGCGCATTGGTGATGACCGTGCTCGGCCCCCTGCCGGGCATTTCGGAGAAAGGCTGGACGTTCCACGCGTTGGACGTCGCGCTTGCGGCCGCGCTGTTGCGCTTTTGATACGCGCCGAAAATCGACACGCCGATGGTGTCGTTCGGATCGGACCAGCTCACCACGCCGGAAACCTCGGGCGTCAGATCCTCGAATTCGCGCGCGGTGTCGTACACCGCCTTCGCGCCGATGCTGCCTCGCAGCCCATCTTCCTTGTCTTCAAGCGGGCGCTGGGTAACGATGTTGATCGCGGCGCCGATGCCGCCCGACGGAATCGCGGCGCGGCCGGTCTTGTAGACCTCCAGTCTGCGCACGCCCTCAGAAGCCAGATTGGAAAAGTCGAAGGAGCGGCTGGTCGCGCGGTTGAAGTCGACATCCTGGTCGCCGCCCACGGCGTTCACGTCGGACGTGGCGATCTGACGCCCGTTGAGCGTCACCAGATTGAAAGTCGGGCCAAAGCCGCGCACCGTGACACGCGCGCCTTCGCCGTTCCTGCGCTCGATCGTCACGCCGGGAACGCGCTGGAGCGATTCCGCCAGGTTGGTGTCGGGGAACTTGCCGATGTCCTCCGCCGAGATCGCATCGACGACGCCCGATGCCTCGCGCTTGATGTCCATCGCCGCTTCAAGGCTGGCGCGGACGCCGGTGACGATGATGTCTTCGCCCTGCTGCTCGCTGGCAGGGTCATCCTGCGGCGCGGCCGCCGGTTCGACCTGCGCCAATGCGACGCCCGGGGCCAGGAAGCACGTCACAAGCGCCATCGCGGACGCCGAGCGCGAAAGCATCGGCAGGAATCGGAAATTCTTCATGGATTACCCCCTCCTCGCGGCTGTCGATCGCCGCATTCGAATCGAGCGAGCTGACGCCGCCTCGATGGTAACGCTACCAAATTGTCCTACGTTGTCAACGAACAATTCCTGTGATAATAAAACCCTATTGAGTAATAATATTATACAATACGGCAATATTTGATTTCATGGCTATGTATTGCCCCGATTGCGGGCGCTTTTTGCGGTGGTGGAGCGAGCGGATCTGAGGGAAAATGTGGTGAGCCGAGACGCGTATCGATCCTCGCGACGCCGGCTCCGGGCGAATGCGCTTGACGGGCGGTCCGAACCCCTCGACCAAGCCGCCATGCGGGGTCCTGCCAGACGTTCCACGATCATCGACGTCGCGCGCGCCGCCGGCGTCTCGACAAAGACCGTGTCGCGCGTCCTGAACGGCGAACCGCATGTGACCTCCGAACTGCAGGAGCGGGTCCACGCAGCCGTGACGCAGCTGAACTATCAGCCCAACGTGCTTGCCCAGGGCCTGGTGCGCCGGCGATCCTATCTCATTGGCCTGGTGTACGAGAATCCCAGTCCGAGCTATGTCGTGGAACTGCAGATGGGGGCGCTCCACCGGCTGGCGGACGAGCGCTACCGGCTGGTCGTGCTGCCGGTGCGCTCAGTGCACGAGAAGGCGAACGAGATCGCCAGGCTGCTTCGCGCCACCGCGATCGACGGCGTCGTTCTTGCTCCGCCCGCTTCGGATCATCCGATCGTGCTGAAGGACCTGGAGGAGATGCATCTGCCTTTCGCGCGGATCTCACCCACCCATATGCTGGACCTCGGCCCGAGCAATCTTATCGACGACGTCGCGGCCGCGCGGGAGATCGCCAACTATCTGATCGGGCTCGGCCATCGCCAAATCGGCATCATCAAGGGCGATCCGAGCCACCCGTCCAGCGCGGCCAGGCTGCTCGGCTATTCCCAGGCGCTGAGCGCGGCCAATATCGCGCTCCGGTCCGACTGGATCGAGCAGGGCTTTTTCACCTACGAATCCGGCTTCGCGGCCGGGCGGCGTTTGCTCGGCGAGGGCGAACGGCCAACCGCGATCCTCGCGCAGAACGACGACATGGCGGTGGGCGCGCTGATGGCCGCGCGCGAAATCGGGGTGGCGGTGCCGGAAGAGCTGTCGATCGTGGGATTCGACGATTCGGAGGTGTCGCGGATTGTCTGGCCGCGCCTGACGACGGTCCGCCAGCCGGTGTTCGAGATGGCGGTCGCTGCAACCGACATGCTGCTCGATCAACTCGACGGCGGCGCGATCATGACCGCGGCGACCCAGTGGCATGCGCATCAGCTGCTCGTCCGCGAATCGGCTGCAAGGCCTTCCGGGTGAGCAACCTCACGCCGGCCTCGCCAGCATCAGCGCCGAACGGGCGGTGCGGCAGATGATTTCGTCGCGCTGATTGAGCCCGACATGTTCGAAGGTGACGATCCCCTGGCCGGGCCGCGAATTGCTCGGCCGCAGCGCCTTCACCGTGGTTTCGGCGCGGATCGTGTCGCCGGCGAAGACGGGCTTGGGAAACACGGTGTCGGTCATCCCAAGATTGGCGACGGTGGTGCCGAAGGTGGTGTCCTGCACCGAAAGCCCGATCACCAGACCCAGCGTGAAGAGCGAGTTGATCAGCGGTTTGCCGAATTCGGTGCCGGCGGCGTACTCATGATCGATGTGGATCGACGCCGGATTATAGGTGAGCGACGAGAACAGCATATTGTCCATATCGGTCACCGTGCGGCGGATTTCGTGGGTGAAGCTTTGCCCCACGGTGAATTGCTCGAAATACAGCCCTGCCATGTGCGCCTCTCGTTCCGGTCTGCCGGCAGATACCGATTCCGACGCGCCGTTGACACCGCCAATCATGATCGGTCGCCCGCGAGCAATTGCAGTCAGAACGCGATCTCGCTCCGTTGCTGCGCGCTCCGCATGCCGGCGTCGAGCACCTCCATCACCGCGATCGCCGCGGACGCCGGAACCGGGTTCGCACCCTCACCACGGAGTGCGGCGGCCAGCGCCTGCCAGAACAGGCGATAATCGCCCGGCTCATTGGTCACCGGTTCCGCTGTCGATGGATCGTCGCCGCGGGTGAGCAGCCCCGGGACGGGGTCTTGTCCCCAGTCGGCTCCGGCGGGTGACTGGCCACCTACGGTCGCAGCCTCTTGCGGGTCGATGCCATGCTTGATCCAACTCGCCTGCGTGCCGTGGACGGCGAACCGCAGGCCGTGCTGGGCGACGACCTTGCTTGAATGGAGGATCACACGGTGCCGCGGGTAACGCAGTACCGCATGGAAATAATCGGGCGCTGGCGCATCGGCGCGCAGGGTCGCGATGTCCGCGCTGATCGCCAGCGGACGACCGAACAGCACCAGCGCCTGATCGACCAGGTGCGGGCCAAGGTCCAGCCAGGATCCGCCCCGGCGCGCCTCCTTCCAGAGCTGCGCGGGAACAGGGCGCCAGCGATCGAAATGGCTTTCGAACTGGACGATATCGCCCAGCATGCCCCGATTCATCAGGCGGCGGAGTGTCCGGAAATCGGCATCCCAGCGGCGGTTCTGGAACGCGGTCACCATGCGGCCCCGAAGCTCGGCTGCCTCCGCGATACGCCGCGCGTCGGCGAGCGTCGTCGCGAAAGGCTTGTCGATCAGGACATGCTTGTCCGCACCGAGCGCCGCCAGTGCATGTTCGGCATGCAGGTCGTCGGGGCTGCTGACGATGACCAGATCGATGCCCGGCTCGGCAAGCAGCGCTTCGACGCCAGGCACCACGCGCATATCCGGCAGGCCGGCGTGCACCTTGGCGGGATCGCGTGAGACCACGGCGCGCAATTTCATGCCCGGCGTGACGGCAACATAGGGCGCGTGGAAAGCGCGCCCGCCAAGCCCATAACCGATCAGGCCAACACCGATTTCCTGCGTCACTTTCGCTCCAGTTCAGTCAAATGCCGCAGAACGGCGATCGGCCGATGGCCATTCCATGACGGTTGGCCGCAGCCCGGCGGCGAGCTACAGCGGCCGCATGCGCTTTCGCCACATAGAGATTTTCCACGCGGTCTACACCAATGGATCGATCAGCGCGGCGGCCCGCGCGCTGAACGTGTCGCAGCCTTCGGTCAGCAAGATGCTGCGCCATGCCGAGGATCAGCTGGGTTTCAAGCTGTTTCGCCTGGTGCGGGGGCGGCTGGCGCCGACCGACGAGGCGCATGCGCTGTTCCGCGAGGCGGGCGACGTGTTCGATCGGCTTGCGTCGCTGCAACAGACCGCGCGCAATCTGGCGCAATCGGGCGGCGCGCATATCCGCATGGGCATCGTCCCCAGCCTGGCGCTGGACGTGGTGCCGCAGGCGTTGGCGCGCTTTCGCCGCGATCATCCGCGCGTGACGTTCGAGGTCCACACCCATCATCATGACGATCTGGTCCGTTCGCTGATCGAGCGCGAGACCGACCTCGCCATTGCCTATACCCCGCCGCCGCACCCCCGGCTTGCGCGTACGGTGCTGGCCGAAGGCGAGCTGGTGGTGATGTTCCCCGATGGCGCGTTCGACGCGGTCAATGGCCGCCTGCCGCTGACCGAGCTGGCGGGACGCGACGTGATCGGCGTCGCCGCAACGGGGCCGATCGGCGATGTGCTGACCGCGGCGGCGGCGCGCGAAGGGGTGGAGTTTCGCGAGACGGTGTCGGTCCAGACCTTCTTCATCGCCGCACGGCTGGCCCAGCTGGAACACGGCATCACGGTGGTCGACGAATTCACCGCGCGCGCCTGGGCATCGGCAGGATTCACCACACTGCCGACCGATCCGCCGCTGGAATTCACCATCAGTCATGTGACGCTGGAGGACCGCCCCCCTTCACGTGCGGTGAAGCAGTTTCTGGCGACTGTGGCAGAAACGCTGGCTGACAGCAGAGCGGCAAAGGCATAGCCAATGACTATGGGCGTCACAAATAATTCACAGGGGGCGTTCGTCCACGATCCGATAAGCTGAAACACGATGCGGCCGAGCGATTGGCGCCGGGGTTCTGGGAATCGCGAAACACAATGACACCGCTTGCGCCGCCTTCACGCTTTCCGGCAGCTGGATGAACCGCGATGGGCATGTCCTCGTCATCGGTGCGGGTGTGGTGGGGATGACCACCGCGCTCGCGTTGATCGAGCGTGGCCGGCGCGTGACCCTGGTCGATGCCGCCGAGGGGCCGGGGCTGGGCACCAGCTTCGCCAATGGCGCGCAGCTGAGCTATGCCTATACCGACGCGCTCGCCAGCCCCGGGCTGATCGCGCAGATGCCGCGTCTGATTGCCGCGCTTGACCCCGCCTTTCGCCTGCACCCCTCGCTCGATCCCGATTTTCTGCGCTGGGGGTTGGCCTTCCTGCGCAACGCCACCGCATCCCGCTTTCGCCGCAACACCATCGCCGGGCTGGAACTGGCGATGGAATCGCGGCTGGCGTTGCATGCGCTGGTCGCCCGCCATCAGATTGCCTTCGCCCACACGACGCCGGGCAAGCTGCATGTCTATCGCGATGCGAAAAGCCTTGCCGCCGCAGCCGAACTGGCTGGGATCAAGAGCGCCATGGGCTTTGCCCAGCATACCCTGATGCCGGACCAGGCGATTGGCGTCGAGCCGGCGCTGGAGGCCATTCGTGACGAAATGGTGGGGGCGCTGCACACGCCGGAGGAGGAAGTCGGCGATCCCTATCAATTCTGCACCGGTGCGCTGACGGTGCTGAAATCGTCCGGCCGGTTCGCCGGTTGCTTCCGTTCGCGAGTGTCGCGGATCGAGGCGCGGGGCGGCAATCCCGCGATCCTGACCGATAATGGCGGGCGGATCGACGCCGATGCGGTGGTGCTGTGCGCGGGGGCGGACGCGGCGCAGCTGGCGCGCTCGGCAGGCGCACGGCTGCCGATCCAGCCGATGAAGGGCTATTCGCTGACCGCCCCGCCCGGGCGCGCCGCGCCGGGTGTGAGCATCACCGATGTATCCAACCGCGTGGTGTTCGCGCGGCTTGGCGACCGGATGCGAATTGCAGGCCTCGCCGATCTGGGTACGCGCGATCGCACGGTCGATCCGAAGCGCTTCGCCGCGCTCGTCGGCAGCGCGCGCGCCGCACTGCCCGAGGCGGCGGAGTACGACAATATCGAATCGCGCTGGGCGGGGTTGCGGCCGATGACCCCGGATTCGCTGCCGGTGATCCGCAGGATCGCGCCGGGGGTGTTCGCCAATGCCGGGCACGGCGCGCTGGGCTGGACCTATGCCGCGGGCGCCGCCGCGCGCGTGGTGAAGCTTGTCGATCAGGAGTCGAACGGTTGACCCTATGCGCCACCCGAAAAAGCAGTTCTAAGAGAGCCGCATGACCGAAGCCCCGATTTCAGCCGAGCCCCCGCCCGCGCCGCGCGGCGCCCTCTCCCGCGCCGCCGGCGCCTGGTTCGGTATCGCCCTGTGGAAGCGCATCCTGGGCGCGTTGCTGCTGGGCGTGGCGGTTGGGCTGCTATGGGGCGAGGGCGCGACCAGCATCGGCTGGATCGGCGAGCTGTTCGTCCGGCTGATCCGCATGCTGGTGGTGCCGCTGGTGTTCCTGACGATCGCATCGGGCGTCGCCGCGCTGGCCGATCCGAAGCGGCTCGGCAGCATCGGGGTGAAGACATTGGCGATGTATGTCTTCACCACCGCGCTGGCGGTGACGACGGGGCTGATCGTCGCCACCTTCATCGCCCCGGGCCTGGGCGCAAGCTTCGCCGACGCCGTGCCGCGCGCGGTCGCCCCGCCGCAGGATACCGCGCGGATGTTCATGGAGATCATCCCCGACAACCCGATCGGCGCGATGGCGAGCGGCCAGACATTGTCGGTGATCTTCTTCGCCGTGCTGGTCGGTGCCGGCGTGATCGCCGCGGGCGAGGGGGCAGAGCCGGTACGGCGGCTGCTCCAGGGCGGATCGGACGTGATGCTGAAGATCGTCGGCTTCGTCATGGAAACCGCGCCGTTCGGCGTGTTCGCGCTGATCGCGGTGGTGATGGGGACGAGCGGCCCGTCCAGCTTCCTTGCGGTGTTCAAGCTGGGCATATGCGTGCTGGTCGGTTCCGCCTTCGTCACGCTGGTGATCCATGGCGGCATCGTCGTGCGGCTGATGGCGTGGCTGTCGCCGCTGCCCTTCTTCCGCGGCATTGCCGATGCGATCATGGTGGGCTTCTCGACCTCTTCGAGCTCGGCGACCTTGCCCGTCGCGATCCGCGTGGCGGAGCGCAATCTGGGCGTGTCGCCCCCGGTCGCGTCCACCGTGCTGCCCCTGGGCGCGACGATCGGCATGGACGGCGCCGCGATGTATGTCGCGATGCTCACGCTGTTCGCCGCGCAGGCGTTCGGCGTGCAGCTGAGCTTCGCCGATTATCTGGTGATCGCCGCGACCACCACCATCGTGGCGATGGGCGTCGCGCCGGTGCCTTCGGGGTCGCTGTTCGTCCTCGCCGCGGTGCTCGCCGCGATCGGCATCACGCCTGCGCAGACCGCGATCGTCGTCGGCTTCATCCTGCCGTTCGATCGCATCCTCGACATGATCCGCACCGTGCCCAACGTCACTTCCGATCTCTCGATCGCCACCGCGGTCGCGCGGTGGGAGGGCGAGCTGGACATCGACATCTACAATTCGCGGAACGACGAATGAGCGACCTCACCCCCTTCCACTTCGCCTTCCCGGTCGATGATCTGGACGCGGCGCGCCATTTCTACGGCACCGTGCTCGGTTGCCCGGAGGGGCGAAGCGATACCGACTGGATCGATTTCGATCTGTTCGGCCACCAGATCGTCGCGCACAATGTCGGCGGCAAACGCGGCGCCGCCGGTCACAATCCGGTCGATGGTCATGCGGTGCCGGTGCCACATTTCGGGGTGGTGCTGACGCCGGACCGCTGGAACGCACTTGCCGATCGGCTGAAGGCGAACGGTGTCCGGTTCGTCATCGAACCCCATACCCGCTTCCCCGGCGAACCGGGCGAGCAATCCACCATGTTCTTCCATGATCCCGCCGGCAACGCGCTGGAGTTCAAGGCCTTTGCCGATATGAGGCAATTATTCGCCAGATAGGATTATCCTACTGGCATCAGGACAAGGCCATCAGGCTGGCGTTTCCGCCCGCCGCGGTCGTGTTGATCGACGTCGATACTTCCTCGAGCAGCCAGTCCAGCACATAGGCGTTAGGGTTGTTCTCGACATCGACCGGCGAAGCCGATTGTAGCGAGACGATCGCGCCGGACCGTTCTGCGAGGGCTTGCGCCGCAGCACGCGTGTCGTCCGCATCCCCTTCAACAAGCGCCGCCGACAGATTCGCTGCATTCGCCAATCCTTGGCGCGACCAGCTGATCCGCCTGGCCAGCATTGGAGGGAGATCCCTCGGCGCGGCGTCGAGTGGCCCGCCGGGCATGACCAACGCGTGATTGCCCGTCGCGAGCACCGCGCCGATCTGACGCCACAGGCCCGGTTCGGTCCGGGCGGACACCGCGATCCGGCCGCGCGGGTGGAAGGCATAGAGATTTCGCTCGCCGACCGGGCCGGACAGTTCCAGCTCGCAGCCCAGCCGCGATTGCCGGCCAAGCGCTTCCACGGCCATCCCGCAGGGTGTCTTGCCGTGTGCCTTGAGCCAGCTGGCCAACTGCTTGACCGCGGCGTCGCCCGGCCCCGGCGGGATGTCCCCCGCCCAGGACGCCGCGGCGACCAGTTTCGACAGATAGATCGGGCCGCCCGCCTTCGGGCCGGTGCCCGACAGGCCCCGACCGCCGAACGGCTGGACGCCGACCACCGCGCCGATGATGTTGCGGTTGACGTAGAGATTGCCCGCCGCGACCCGCCGGGTGACGCGCTCGATCGTCGCGTCGAGCCGGGTGTGCAGGCCGAAGGTCAGGCCGTATCCGGTCGCGTTGATCGCATCGACCAGCCGGTTCAGGCCGTTCGCCTTGAAGCGGATCACGTGCAGCACCGGGCCGAACACCTCGCGGCCGAGCCTGGCGATGCTGTCGATCTCGATGATCGTCGGCGCAACGAACGTGCCGTGCTGGGTGTCCGGTGTCAGCTCCGGCTGATGGACCTTGTGGCCGGCGGCGCGCATCCGGTCGATATGGGCGTTTATACCGTCGCGGGCCTCGGCGGTGATGACCGGGCCGACATCGACGCTCAGCCGGTCGGTGACGCCGATCGACAGTTCGGCGACCGCGCCCTTGAGCATCGCCAGCGTCCGGTCGGCGATCTCGTCCTGCAGGCAGAGCAGGCGCAGCGCGGAGCAGCGCTGGCCGGCGCTGTCGAAGGCGGATGCGATCACGTCGGCGACCACCTGCTCGGCGAGCGCGGACGAATCGACGATCATCGCATTCTGGCCGCCGGTTTCCGCGACCAGCGGGATCGGCTTGCCATCGCGTGACAGCCGCCCGGCGAGCTGGCGCTGGATGAGGCGCGCGACCTCGGTGGAACCGGTGAACATCACGCCGGCGGTTTCCTCCGCGCCGACCAGCGCCGCACCGACTTCACCGGCGCCGGGGACGAGGTGGAGAACTTGTTCGGGGATGCCGGCTTCGTGGAGGATGCGGACGGCTTCGGCGGCGATGAGCGGCGTTTCCTCGGCGGGCTTCGCCAGCACCGGATTGCCCGTGACGAGCGCCGCGGCGACCTGTCCGGTGAAGATCGCCAGCGGGAAATTCCAGGGACTGATGCAGACGACCGGGCCGAGCGGCACGCCCGCCCCGAGCGTCTGGCGGGCCTGATCGGCATAATAGCGCAGGAAATCGATCGCTTCGCGCACCTCGGCGATCGCGTTGGCGGTGGATTTGCCCGCCTCGCGGATGACGAGGCCCAGCAGGGTCGGCATGCGCTGCTGCATCAGGTCCGCCGCGCGGTCGAGACAGGCGGCGCGCTCCTCAACCGCCACGCCGCGCCACATCGGCGCTGCCTCAAGCGCGATGCTGCCGGCCCGCCGCGCGTCGTCTTCGCTCGCTTCGGCAACATGGCCGACGATGTCGCGGTGGTCGGCCGGATTTGTGACTGGCTGCGCTGTATGGCCGTGGTCGCCTGCATGCCACTCGTGCTGGACACGAAGCGCCTCGCCGAGAGATGCCAGTGTCGCCTCATCGCTCAGATCGAGACCCTCCGAGTTGCGGCGGTCGCCATAGATCGCCGCCGGCAACTCGATCTGCTCGTGCGGCGCGCCCTGCACCGGCATCGTGCGGACGATCTCGACCGGGTCGGCGATCAGTTCCGCGAGGGGCACGTCGGCATCGCCGATGCGGTTGACGAACGACGAATTCGCGCCGTTCTCGAGCAGCCGCCGCACCAGATAGGCGAGTAGCGTCTCGTGCGTGCCGACGGGCGCGTAGATCCGGCAGGGACGTGCCAACCGGCCGGCGCCGACCACCTGATCGTAGAGCGGCTCGCCCATGCCGTGGAGGCACTGGAATTCATAATCGCCTGGCCGGAAATCGGGGCCGGCGAGGTGATACACGGTCGCCAGCGTCTGCGCATTGTGGGTGGCGAACTGCGGGAACACGACATCGCGCGCGGCGAGCAGCTTTCGCGCGCAGGCGATATACGCAACGTCGGTGTAGATCTTGCGGGTATAGACCGGATAATCGGCGAGACCGTCGACCTGCGCGCGCTTGATCTCGGCATCCCAATAGGCGCCCTTGACCAGCCGCACCATGATCCGCCGTTCCGTCCGGCGCGCGAGATCGACGATGAAGTCGATCACCAGCGGGCAGCGCTTGCCATAGGCCTGGACGACGAAACCCAGCCCGGCCCAATCGGCTAGCGCGGGGTCTTCGGCGAGCGACTGGAGCAGGTCGAGCGACAGTTCGAGGCGATCGGCCTCCTCGGCGTCGATGTTGAAGCCGATGTCGTAGCGGCGGGCGAGGATCGCCAGATCGCGGATGCGCGGCAGCAGCTCGGCCATCACGCGCGCGGCCTGCGATCGCGCATAGCGCGGATGGAGCGCCGACAATTTGATCGAGATACCCGGCCCCGCATAGACGCCGCGCCCCGCCGACGCCTTGCCGATGGCGTGGATCGCCTGTTCGTAGTCTTCGAGGTATCGCGCTGCGTCGGCCGCCGTCGTCGCCGCCTCGCCGAGCATGTCATAGGAGAAGCCGTATCCGCGCGTCTCGCGCGGTTTGGCGCGCTTCAGCGCCTCCGCGATGGTCTGGCCGGTGACGAACTGTTCGCCCATCATCCGCATGGCAATGTCGACGCCGCGCCGGATCACCGGCTCGCCGACACGCGCCACCAGCCGGGCGAGCGCATTGCCGAGGCCGCGATCGTCGGTGTTGCCGGTCAGCTTGCCGGTGACGACCAGCCCCCAGGTCGCGGCATTAACGAACAGCGACCGGCCATCGCCCAGATGCGCGGTCCAGTCGCCGCCGGCGATCTTGTCGCGGATCAGCGCGTCGCGGGTGGCGGTATCGGGAATGCGCAGCAGGGCCTCGGCGAGGCACATCAGCGCCACGCCCTCCTGGCTGCTCAGCGCATATTCCTGGACGAGCGCCTGGACGCCGCCGCGCGAGGGGGTTGCTCTGAGTCCCTCGATGAGCCTGCGCGCGGTTGCCGCAGCGGCCTGCCGCAGATCGTCGGATATCTTCGCCGCCTCGACGAGCTTGGGAACGCATTCGACCTCTGGAATGCGGGCCATGTCGGTGATGGCGCGCCGGAGCGGATCGGCTGGGCGGACGGGCGGTGCGAACTGGGCAAAGGGGGCAGCGGGCGGCATGGCGGTCCTCGGAGTTGGCTGGGTCCCCATAGCAGGTTGCCGACAGTCGATCCGACCGTTTTGCTTGACTGAAAGGGTCAATAGCCTCAGTTTGATCGCCATGGCAGACGGGAAGACTTCCATTTCGCCGGAAGATGGTCGAATCGACCGGTTCGACAGGGCAATCCTGCAGGCGCTGGCGGAAGACGGCCGCATGACCGTGACCGATCTTGCGCAGCGGGTCGGCCTGTCGAAGACCCCGGTGCAGGTGCGCCTGCGTGGGCTGATCGACCAGGGTTATATCCGCGGCTTTCGCGCAGTGATCGATCCGGTCAAGCTCGGGCTCGATCACGTCGCCTTTGCCGAGGTGAAACTGTCCGACACGCGCGAGGCGGCGCTGCGCGAATTCAATGCGGCGGTGCGGCGGATTCCCGAGGTCGAGGAATGCCACATGATCGCCAGCAGCTTCGATTATCTGCTCAAGGTGCGGACCTCCGACATCCGGCGATATCGCATCGTCCTGGGCGAGAAGATTTCGAGCCTGCCGCACATCGCCAGCACATCGACCTTCGTCGCGATGGAAACCGTGCGCGACGTCTATAGCTGATCGTTACCCGCCGAGCAGATCGAAGCTGATCTCGGTGCGGATGCCGAGCACGACGGCATCGTCGATCGTGGGATCGGCGGCGGGCCGCCGGATGTAATGGGCGTTGGGCTGGACGGCGAGCCACGGCGTCAGTTGGGTGCGATAGGTCGCCTCGAACGCGACCTCCGCGGGCGCCGCGCCGGTGAGCGTGCGCCAGGGTTCGGAGGTGAAGGCGGCGGCGACGGCGATGCCGAATTCGTCCTCGCCCCGGCCGGGAACCCAGCCGGTGAATTTGAGCCCGGTGCTGGCGAAGGAATCGAACATGTTGAACCGGCCGCTGGCGACGCCCAAACGAGCAAACCCGTCGATCTTGCCGTCCGGCTGGTCCGAGAGGGGCAGCTCGGCGCGCACATAGCTGCCGGAATTGCCGGCACCGCGGCCGCCGGCGATAGCGTCAAAGTGCGCCGTGTAGCGCCAGTGACCGAGCAGCAGGCGGCCGCCTACGACCGGCGCCTCGACCTCGCCCACCAGCAACGCGCCGTCGCCATTGCCGAGGCGCACGACGGTGCGGGCGGGGCGGTCGGGATCGCCGGGAACGCCGTCGAGGATCGCGGTGCGGATCACCCAGCCCTCGGCGGGCTTCACTTCCAGCCGCGCGGCGAGCGAGGTGGAGGGGAAGATCGACGGGCCGTTCCGGCCGCTCTGGCTGAAATCGGTGCCGATGCCGTGCGCGCTGCCGACGAACAGGCCTGAGGCGTCGAGCGCGTCGAATTCCGAATTGAGATCGTAGAGGCCCGCGCGCAGCGAGACATTGTCGCCGAATTTCTGGTCGATCCACGCTTCGTAGAGGCGGATGGCCTGCACGCCGGTTTCGAGATTGCTGACCGCCTGCGCATCACCGACGAGTTCGCTGATCGATGCGCCGTTATTGTAGAGGCCGTAAACGTGGAGCCGAGCGCCCTTCCAGCCGGCGAGCGCATCGAGGTCTGCCTCGAACACCATGTCGAGATTGTCGAGATAGCGGGCGCCTCGTTCCACACCGCCTGCGACATTGCCGATCAGCTCACTGGTGTAGGTGACCTGGAGCAGCAGGGGGCCATGCGTCTCCTCGATCTCGGCGGGCGCATGGGTGTGGCTGTGCGGCCGGTGGCCGTCCTGCGGGGCGGTGGCAGGCGCATTCTGGGCGACCGCCAGCGCAAGCGCGGGCAGCAGCATCAGAAGCTGACCATGAAGTTGAGCCGGAGGCGGTCGAGCCAGTCGGTCGGGGTGTTCGCGCCGGCGTAGAGCGGGTCGAGGGGGCGATAATGGTAGAAGGCGAGGTCCAGCAGCATGTTCTCCGCGGGCACATAGGCGAGGCCCAGGCCGTGCAGCCGGTAGTTGGTCGCGATATCGAGATTGTCGTGGCTGAAGGCGGCGAACACCGCATCGACGCCGACTTCGGAATAATTGTACGCCACGCGCCAGTCACCGGCTTTGGCGGTGCGGCCCGCGGCGAGTTCGAGGTTGAAGCCGCTGTCCGACGGAACCGCGGCGCCGAGGTTGCGGACATAGTCGGCGGTGAAGGCGACCGGCCAGCGCGGCGAAGGCCCGGTCCAGGCGAGCGTCCCCAGCCCCTCGGCGAGGTGGAAGTCCGACACGTAACGGCCCCCGGCGATGAGATTGCCGCGGAAATCCCCCGCGTCCGCGCCCGCGACCGAATCGAGCCGGTAATGGTAATAGCTGCCCGCCAGCGTCAGGCGGAGCGCGGGCGAGAGCGGCGCGGCGGCGACGATCTGGCCGCCGAGCATATCGCTGTCGCGTGCGATGGGCGCCTCGTCGATCACGAAATACATCGCCCGCGCATCGATTGTCGCGCCGCCGCCGGGCGCGAGTGCGTAGATGCCACCGATGCCTTGCGGAGATACATCGCCGTCCCACACCATGTCGGTGCGCTGGAATATCTGCGGGAACTTGCCGGCATAGGCGGTGAGGCTTCCGGTCTGGTAGCGCACCCACGCCTGATCGAGCGAGACGGGAAGATCGTCGACGAAATTGCCGAGGGTGACATCGACCGAATTGGGATCGTCCGGGTCGCCGGTGACGAGCTGCGCGCCGGCCGAGAGATTGGGTGTGACCGCATAGGTCGCGCGCAGCCGGGCGCGCAGGACGGAGCGGGACCGGTTGCGCCGATCGTCGTCGGAAAAGTTGAACTCCTGCCGCACGCGCACATCGCCGCTGACGTCGAGCCCGGGAATGCGGAAGGACGGCTGCGTGGCCGGCGATGCATTCGCGACGACGGGCTGAGGGGGCGGGGCGGCGGCCGGGGTCGTGCTCACCTGTTTCAGCAGCGCGGCCTGTTCCGCCACCATCGCCTCCAGCTGCTGGATGCGCGCCTGCTGTTCGGTGAGCTGGCGTTCGAGGGCATCGATCCGGGCATCCTGCGCCAGCGCAGGGCTGGCGGCCAGCGCCGTGGCGACCAGCGCCATCGCGCGCACCGGCATCACGCCTTCCTCGCGCGGGGCTTGCGGCGCTTGGTCCACAACAGCGTGCCGACCACGATCATGGTGATCAGCCACAGGCCGATCGCGATCGACAGCAGCCGCCCGATCAGCCCGCCCGCTTCGCCGGTGTGGATCGGGAACAGCGCGCTCATGAAGCCGCGCGCGGGATCGGCTTCGCTGATTGGATAGACGCCGCGCACCCTGCCGGTGTTGGCATCGACCAGGACGATGCTGCCGCCATAGGCGCGGCGGATCTCGCCCGGTGCGCGGACGCGGATCGTGAAGGTGGCGTCGTCGCTGCCGGGCCAGGTGACCGCGGTGAGGGTGCTGCCCGGAATGACGGTCAGCGCTGCTTTCGCCGCTGTCGCGAAGCCGACCGGATCGCCCGTGGGCGGGTTCGCTGGCAGCGACACGGCCTCGGAGCCGATCAGGTTCGCGACACCGCCCTCGAACTTGAGCAGCGTGCCGGTGCCGACCGCGACCAGCGCCGGGATGACAGCCCACAGGCCGATGGCGCGATGCCAGGAATAGACGCGCGCGGCGGGCGGCCCCCTACGTGCCGGTGTAAGGGATAAACGCCACGCGCCACGGCGCGGCCAAGCGGCGACAAGGCCGAGGAGCAGGTTGGTGAACAGCAGGATTCCGCTGATCGACACGATCCAGCTGCCCCAGTCACCACCGAGCAGATCGTGGTGGAAGCCGACGAGCGTGCCCATCAGCGTGGATTCCCCGCCGGGGGTGGTGCGCAGTTCGGTGCCGTCGCCCGTGACCCTGACCGAGCGGCCCTTGCCCGCCGCATCCTCGACGGCGATGTTGTAGCGGTCGGCATAGCCCGCGGTGGTCCAGACCGACTTAACCGCGCCGCCGCTATCCTGGGGGACGAGCGCGTCGATGCGGCGCTCGATCGCGGCCAGATCGGTGGGGCGGTGGAGCGAGGAAACCGAGGCGTCGGCGATCTCCCAGTGGAACATGATCAGCACGCCGGTGATCGCCTGCAGCAGCCAGAAGACCGCCGCGCCGAGGCTGAGCCAGCGATGGACCGTGAGGAGCCGGCGGCGCAGCGACGGCCGCGATGGGAGAGGCGCTGTCATCATGCCTGTGTGCCCGCCGGGCGAGGACCGCAAAACATCCACTTTTGCTGATGAATGGGGGACCAAGCGCCGGCGGTACAGAACCCGAAAACGAAGCGGCCCGGTTGTCGCCAACCGGGCCGCGTGGGAAGTTCAGGGTCCGGGGCTTCAGAACTCCACGGTGGCGGAGGCCTTGAAGGTGCGCGGCATGCCCTGGACCAGATAGCCGCCCAGCGACGAGGACCAGTATCGTTCGTTGGCGACATTATCGACATTGAAGCGTAGCGTGATCGGCGCTTCACCCGCCGCCACGACGAGGCGCGCGCCGAGGTCGAAGCGGGTCCAGTCGGGCAGCTCCAGTGTGTTGGTCAGGTTCACCTTCTGCTTGCCGGTCTGCATCACGCGGCCGGTGAGCGTGACGCCAGGCACGAAGCCGAGATCCCATTCGATATTGGCGTTGGCGGTATATTCCGGAACACCAACCGCATCCTTGCCGTCGTTCACGCCGCCGGTCGTCTTGCGCTGCTTGGCGTCGGTGATCGAGGCGCCGGCGATGATGCGAAGGCCATCGACGGGTTCGCCGTCGAAGCTCAACTCGACGCCCTTGTTCCGCTGAAATCCGTCAACGGTGAAGATGTTGTTGGCGGTGAACTCCTGGGGGCGCTCGATCTGGAACGCGGCAAGCGAAGCGTTGAAGCGACCGAACGAGACCTTGCCGCCGACCTCGTACTGCACGGTCTGGAACGGCGGGAACACCTGGCCGAAGTTGATCGTGCCGGCTGGCGCGACCGGGCCCTGGACGAGTCCTTCGATGCGGTTGGCATAGAGCGACACGTTTTCGCTCGGCCGGATGACCAGGCCGACGACAGGGGTCGTTACGCCCCGGTTGTAGCGCCTGGTGAAGTCCTCCGGGTCCGCGTCGACGTTGACGTCATAGGCCCGGAAATTGATGATCTGGTGCCGCAGGCCGACAGTGAGCTGCACCAGTTCGTCCATCACGCTCAGCGTGTCGGACACGAATAGGCTGGTCAGACGCGTCCGGTTCGCCGCATTGGGATCCGCCAGATTGCCCGAAACAAAGGCGTTGAACACGGGCAATGCGATCTGCCGCGGGTCATAGAGGTTGGTCAGGTTGGTGCCGTTGACGGTATCGGCGTCGAACCGGCCGAATTCAAAGGCGTTTCGGTTGACGTAGCGGCTGTGCGACACGCCCATGTTGAGTTCGTGACTGATGCCGCCGCCCTCGCCCTTCAGGCGCAGGCCGGCTTGCGCCGCCTCGTTATTGTCGTTGCGCGGGATGTTTGAGCCGGTGGCGAACGCCGCCCCGGTTTGGGCGTCGAGGATGGTGAAACCCTGGTAGATGCCTCGCTCGGCGGTATCGCGGGCACCGACCGCAGTATAGAACATAAGGTTTTCAGTGACATCATATTCCAGCTTGAAGATGCCGAAGACGTCGCGGAGCGTGGTGTAGTTCCAGGTCTGACCATAGTTCAGATCCGCGCGAGGCGCGTCAGGAACCGCGGTGACCGCGCCCAGCTGGACCATCGGGCGCATGTGTTGAACCTTGACGCGCTGATAGGCGAGATCGAGGCTGATGCGCAGATTGTCGGCGCGCCAGTCGAAGCCCGCGCCGAGCACGGCCGCGCTGCGGAACTCGTCGTCGATCGCGATGTCGCCGGAGCGGAACGCACCGTTGATGCGGGCGCCGAAAGCGTTGTCGCTACCGAAGCGGCGACCGAAATCGAACGCGCCGCCGAAATGCTTGTCCGACAGATAGTTCGCGGTGAGGCGGTTGGTATCCTTCTCCCTCGCGCGCTTCGGCTGAAGGTTGATCGTGCCGCCCAAGGCGGTGCCGCCCGGTGCGGCGCCGAACAGGAAGGCGCTGGCGCCGTTCAGGATCTGGACCGAATCATACAGTTCGGGTGAAACCAGCTGACGCGGGGTGACGCCGTAGAGGCCGTCGATCGCCACGTCTTCGCCGAAAAGCGGGAAGCCGCGGATGACGAACTGTTCCGACGCATTGCCGAAGCCGAGCGAGGTGCGGACCGAGGGATCATTCTCGAGCACCGCGCCGAGCGTCAGCGGCTGCTGGTTGAGGATCAGCGCCTCGTTATAGCTCTTGATCGCGAATGGCGTGTTCATCGCGTCCTTGTCGCCGAGCGCGCCGAGCGAACCGCCGCGGCTTACCTGCGTCTGATTGTCACGCTGCGCGGTGACGATAATGTCCTCGCCCTCGTCTACCGGCGCGTCCTGCTCCTGCGCAAAAGCGGCGGTGGCGGACAGAAGCGCGGTGGCGATCGCCGCCAGGCCAGTGCTCCGGAATACGGTGCGGTAGGCAACCATTGTTCAATCCCCCAATCGATCGTTCAGTCCCCTCCCGATAAGCCGTGGTTCGTGGTCCAGGCCGTATCGAAACTGTAACATGATCGCCTGAATTGGGCCGCAAAACATCCAGTTTGCGGACATGCAAGGGTCCAATCGGGTAATCATCCCACAATGACGGGTAAGGCGTTCAGCCGAAACGCTGAACGCCCCCGACGATTGTCCGTATCACTTTTGCCTGATCAAGCAAATGCGAATTAATCGCAAATAGGTCGCGATCCAGCACCGCGAAATCGGCGAGGAAGCCCGGCGCGATCAGGCCGAGCTTCTTTTCGGCGAACCCGGCATAGGCGCCCTCGCCGGTATAGCCGCGCAACGCCTGGGCGAGCGTGACGCGCTGCTCGGGGAACCAGCCGTTCGGGTTCTTGCCGTCGAGCGTTTCGCGCACCACCGCCGCCTGGAGGCCGGTCAGCGGGTCGAGCGGGGCGACGGGCCAGTCGGAGCCGAGACAGACATGCGCCCCCGAGCGGACGAGCGAGCCGAAGGCGAAGCTGGTCTTCAACCGCTCCTCGCCGATCCGCCGGACCGCCCAGCGCCCGTCGTCGATCGCGTGATAGGGCTGGACCGACGCGATCACGCCCTGTTGCGCGAAACGGGGAATTGCCGCTGCTTTGACATGCTGGACATGCTCGACTCGGAAGCGGCGGTCGCGCTTGCCGTTGGCCTTCGCGACCGCGGCCATCGTATCGAGAACGATGTCGTTGGCGCGGTCGCCGATCGCATGCGCCGTCACCTGCAGCCCGGCGCGATCGGCGCTTTCCATCCATCGACGCAGGTCGGCGGGATCGGTCACGATGATGCCGCGGGTGCCGGGCTCGTCGAGATAGGGGTCGTAAAACAGGGCCGTGCGCGAGCCGAGCGAGCCGTCGAACACCACCTTGCATCCGCCCCACTGGACCCAATCGTCGCCCTTGCCCTCGCGCCGGATCAGTTCGGCCTGGCGCTCCCAGTCCTTGAGCGGGAGATAGTGGCGGAAGCGGATGCCGGGCTCGCCCGCGGCGCGCAGGCGGCGAGTCGAATCGAAGGAAATCCACTCGAGCTCGGTCGTGTGGACCTGCGTCACGCCCTTGCTGAGCGCGAGGTCGATGCCCTTGCGCACCGCGGTGTCGATCTGGGCATTGGTCGGCTCCCCGATCGCGCGCAGCACCAGATCCTTGGCGGCGTCCTTGATGATGCCGGTCGGCTCGCCCCTGGCGTCGCGCTCGATCACGCCGCCGGGCACCTCGGGCGTGTTGCGGTCGATCCCCGCCAGCTTCAATGCCAGCGAGTTGAGCAGCAGCATGTGCAGATCGTAGCGGATCACCGCGACCGGGGTGTCGGGCGTCACCGCATCGATCCAGGTCCGGTCGGGCATCTTGCCGCCCCAGCGATCCTGGTCCCAGTTGCCGCCCTCCAGCCACTGCCCCTTGGGCAGCGCCTTTGCCGCCGCGGCGACGCGCTGGACGAATTCCTCCGGACTGGCGGCGTCGCGCAACGATGCCTGCGACAGCATGATCGACGCCTTCACGAAATGCGTGTGCGGATCGATGAAGCCGGGCGTCACGAAAGCGCCGTCGAGATCGACGACGCGGGTGCGCTTGCCGGACGCCGCCCGGACCGCGGCCGATCCGATCGCGGCGATGCGGTTGCCCCGTACCCCGACCGCGTCGGTGCGGACGGCCGGTCCCGCGCCGGTCCAGACCTTGGCATTGATATAGGCGGTGTCGAGCTCCGCGGCGGCGGGGGATGCGCGTGTCGCCGCGGCCGCGGCCGCGCCGGCGCCAATGGCGAGGAAGTGGCGGCGATCGATCATGTTACTTGCCCGCCTTTGCCCGGGGTGGATTTTCGGCGCGCCATTTGTCGAGGCGGCCAAGCCAGCGCGCCGCCGAAAGCGGACCATATGTCTTGGAATCGGTATGCTCGGCGACCAGTTCGCGAATCTTCACGAAATAGGCCGGGCCGCTTTCCATGCCCAGTTCTTTGCTTTTCGCCGCCATCGCCGCCTCCTGCGCGGCGGTGGGCTTGGCGCCGGTCACCGGCTTGAACAGGATCACGTCGAAGTCGGCGCCGTTCTCATGGAAGAACAGCTGGATCGGCGGCTGCCCGCCGGCCTCTGACACCTCATCCGCCCGGGCGATGCGGCGGATAAACTCCTCCTGCGTGCCCGGCGCGAGCTTGAATATCTCGAACCATGCCTCGGGCCAAGGCGCGTCTTCCGCGGCGGCCGCGGCGGGCGCGGTCTGCGCCGTGGCGGGGGACACGCCCAGCGCGGTGGCAGCCAGAGCGAGCGCGAAAAGCTTCATGATGGTTTCTCCCTTATCCGGGCACAGGCTCCGCCCTTGTGATGGATCGGAAAACATCCAAGAGCGGATAAGGTCACGGGTCCAACTCCGCGCCCTCATCCGGCGGCTTCGCGCAAGGCGCCGATCGCGGCCTTCGCTTCATGCGCGTTCAGGCTGGCGAAGCCGATGCGCAGCCCGCGCGGGGCATCGTCGCGTGTCATGAACGAGCGCGAGGAGGCGAAGCGGAGCCCCATCGCGCCGGCGCGGCGCTCCATCTGGTCGAGATCGGTGTTGAAGCGCAGCCAGAAAGCCAGGCCGCCATCGGGCATGCGATATTCGGCGATGTTGCCCAGCGTCCGATCGATCTCGGCGGCAAAGCCCTCGCGCCGTTTCGCATAGATCTGGCGGACCTTGCGCGCGTGGCGGCGCAGCTCGCCATTCTCGATCAGCTCGGCGGCGGCGTCCTCGGTCACGGTGTTGCCCATGCCGTCGGTGAGCGAGACCATGTGTGCGATCGCGTCGATCACCTGGGGCGGCGCCGCGACATAGCCGATGCGGAGCGCGGGGAGCAGCAGCTTCGACAGCGAGCCGACATAGATGACGTGCCCCGGCGCATAGCCCGCGATCGGCAACAACGGCTGCGATTCGAAATGGAATTCGTGATCGTAATCGTCCTCGATGATCGCGAAGCCGAACTGATGCGCCAGATCGAGGAGACGGAGCCGGCGCTCCGGCCGCAGCGCGACCGTGGTCGGAAACTGGTGGTGGGGGGTGACGAACACCGCCCGCACCGCATGGCGCCGGCAGGCCTTCTCCACCGCGTCGATATCGATCCCGTCCTCGTCGAGCGACACCGGCAGGATCTTGGCGCCGATGGCCTTGAACGCGGCGACCGCGGGTTCGTAGGTCAGCGCCTCGACGATCACCGAATCGCCCGGCTGGACCAGCACCTGGGCGGCGAGGAAGATGCCGTTTTGGCTGCCGCGGGTGATGCAGATATTCTCGGCGGCGACGGGCAGGCCGCGCTGGCTTTTGAGCATGGTCGCGATGCTTTCGCGCAGCGCCGGCGATCCGCGTGGATCGCGATACTGGAAACCGTTCTCGCGCGATGCCCTGTGGGTCGCCGAACGATAGGCGCGGGCGAGCAATTCGGCCGGGAACAGCCGCCCGTCGGGCGCGCCCTCGTCGAGCTTGAGGCCCTTTCCCGAAGGCAGCGCCAGCGGGCGTTCGGGCGGTGCTGCGAAGCGGTAATCGATCGCCGCGGTGCTCATCGTCGCCTCGGTTTCGCCGCGCTGCTTGTTCACCGGCTCGGGCAACGATGCCGACACCATCGTGCCGCGCGTGCCCGCCGAATCGAGCCAGCCCTGGGCGATCAGATCCTCATAGGCGAGCACCACCGTCTTGCGATTGACCCCGAGAATCGCGGCGAGCTCGCGGCTGCTGGGCAAATAGGAGCCCGATGTCAGCCGGCCCCGCTCGATGTCGCGAATCAGCGCCTGGATGATCTGCATATAGATGGGAACGTCGCGGGAAGGATCGATCCGATCCCCGAGACTTACCTGCCAGGGGCGCAGCATTGGACCATGTCTCCTGCTCGAACATTACCATCGTAGGGACCAAGCCTATCGCGCCGGACGCGCCGCGGCAACGCCGGACTGGACCACCCGCCTTTTACGTATTGGTGCTTGCGGGGGAGCCAGTCCTCCGAAACAAGGGGACCATGGATTGCAGGCGTCGGGGCAGATGAACAGGGCTGATGAGACCGCCGTTACGGCAAATGAAGTGCGCGAAGTTGTGTCGAAGGCGCCGCTGTTCGAGCGCTTCGACGATGCGGACGTGCGCGCGCTGATCGAAGCCTATCCGCTGGCCTGGGTCTGCGGAGGTTCCGCCGCGGCGAGCGCGAGCCTGTTGCCGCTGATCGGCGTCTATGATGAGGCGGGCCGGCTGACCGAGCTGATCGGGCACCTGATGCGCAGCAATCCGCTGTTTCCGGCGCTGACCGGCGATCCCGGCGCGACGATCCTGTTCGCCGGGCCGGACGCCTATGTGTCGCCCGAGCATGCCGAGCGGCGCGACTGGGCGCCGACATGGAATTATGCGCAGCTGAGGATCGGTGCGGAGATCGTCTTCGACGAGGCTCTGACCGAATATTCGCTGCAGGTGCTGATCGACGCGATGGAAGCGGGGCGCGCGCAACCATGGGATGTCGGCGAGCTGGGCGATCGCTATCGCGCCATGCTTGGCCGGATCATCGGTTTCCGGGCGCGGGTGACCAGTCTGTCGGGTAAGTTCAAGCTCGGGCAGGACGAGGATGCCGGCACGTTGAACGCAATCCTCGCCAACTTGCCCGATGCGGCACTGGCGGCGTGGGTGCGCCGGTTCAACAAGGGGCGGTAGGGATGGCGGAGGGGGCTCGGTTCGGAACGGCGGCGGCGATCGCGCTGCTGGTCGCGCCCGTACCGGGGGGCGCCCAGCGCGCCGCTGTGGCGCCGTGGCAGGCGGACCCGTTCCCCAGCACCTACAAGGCGCCGCCGCCCGACGACATGCTGCTGCGCGGCGCGATGATCCTCGACGGCGCGGGGGCGCGTATCGAGAATGGCGACGTGCTGATACGCGGCGGCAAGGTGGCCGCGATCGGCAAGGGGCTGGCCAATCCCGGGGTCCGCGAGGTCGACGCCAAAGGGCGCTGGATCACCCCGGGGGTGATCGACGTGCACAGCCATGACGGCACTCATGTGCTGCCTCTGACCACCATCGACCGCGAGGCGGGCGACGTGGCGGAGGTGAGCGCGCCCAATGTCGCGGACACCTGGATCGAGACCGCGGTCAACCCGCAGGACATGGCGTTCGACCGGGCGCTGGCGAGCGGCGTCACGACGATCCAGATATTGCCCGGCTCCACCCCGATCTTCGGCGGACGATCGGTGGTGGTGAAGCCGATCCGCGCCACCACCGTCGCGGCGATGAAGGCGGTGGGCGGGGTGCAGGGGTTCAAGATGGCGTGCGGCGAGAATCCCAAGCAATGGGGCGCCGACGACGACAATGAAGGGCCGACCAGCCGGCAGGGTGTGATCGCCTATATGCGGCAGGCGTTCCTCGACGCGCAGGCCTACAAGCGCGCGTGGGAGCGGCATCGCGCGGGCGCCGGCGACGCGCCGGAGCGCGACCTGAAGCGCGAGGCGCTGGCGGGCATTTTGTCGGGCGACATCCGCGTCAACTTCCATTGCTACCGCGCCAACGACATCGCTTCGATATTGTCGATCGCCAGGGAATTCGGCTTTCGCATCGGTGCGATCCACCATGCGACCGAGGCGTACAAGACCCCCGGGCAACTGCGCGCATCGGGCACCTGCGCGGCGGTGTGGGCGGACTGGTGGGGGTTCAAGATGGAGGCGCAAGACGCGATCCGCGCCGAGGCGCCGCTGCTGGAGCGCGCCGGGGCGTGCGTGATGATGCATTCGGATTCGCCCGCGGACGGCCAGCGGCTCAACATCGCCGCGGCCAAGGCGGCGGCGGCGGGACGGCGCGTGGGCATCGACATCCCGCCCGAACAGATGATCCGCTGGACCACCAGCAACCCGGCGCGGCTGCTTGGCCTCGACAAGCGGGTGGGGACGATCGCGCCGGGGTATCAGGCGGATGTCGTGCTGTGGTCGGGCGACCCATTCAGCATCTACACCAAAGCGGATCTGGTGCTGATCGACGGTGCGATCGCCTATGACCGGTCGCAGCCGCCACCCGGCCCGGTATCGGACTTCGAACTCGGGCGGCGGGCGGTGCGGCCATGAGGGCGCTCCTGGCCCTGATCGCGCTGACGGCGGCGGCGCCGGCTTCGGCGCAGACGATCGCGGTGATCCATGCCGAGGCGTGGACGATGGAATCGGCCGAGCCGGTGCGCGACGCGACCATCTTGATCGCCGACGGGCGGATCGTGTCGGTCACCGCGGGCGGCGCGGCCCCCGCGGACGCCACCGTGATCGATGCGCGGGGCAAGCCGGTGACGCCGGGGCTGGTCAACGGCGCGACGCAGGTCGGGCTGGTCGAGGTCGCATCGGCGGAGGACACGCGCGACCAGGCGTCGCTCGACGAGCGCAACGCCGGGTTCGACGTGAGCCGCGCGCTCAACGGCAATTCGACGCTGGTCGATCTCGCCCGGGCGGACGGCATCACGCGCGCGCTGGTCTATCCGTCGCCGTCGCGCACGCCGCCGTTCAGCGGCGAGCCGTCGATCGCGCGGTTCCGCGACGGGGTGGACATCCTCGATCGCGCCGACGTCGCGGTCTATGCGGTGATCGGCGGCGGGGCGTGGGACAAGCTGGGATCGCGCGCGGCGCAGTGGACCGTGTTGCGCAAGGCGCTGAGCGATGCGAAGCGTGGGTCGGACGGCGAGAAGAAGGAAAAGGGCAAGGGCAAGCGCGGCGGTCCGCCGGGTGGGGGGCGTGGAAAGCTGGGCGGCCGGCACGGCGGTGAGGAACTCCTCCGCGCGGTGCTGGCAGGCGAGGTGCCGCTGGCGATCCAGACGCACCGCGAGTCCGACATCCGCCAGGCGGCGCAACTGGCCACCGAATTCGGCATCCGCGTGACCGTCGTCGGCGGGGCCGAGGCGTGGCGCGCCGCCGATGTGCTGGCTGCGGCGAAGGTGGCGGTGGTGCTCGATCCGCAGGCCAATCTGCCCGCGAGCTTCGACCAGCTGGGCGCGCGGCGGGACAATGCGGCGATGCTGGCGCGCGCCGGCGTTCCGATCGCGCTGGGCCTAGTCGGCGGGCCGATCCATTTTACTTACAATGCCGGGATGGCGCTGCGCGAGGGCGCCGGCCTCGCGGTCGCGAACGGGCTGCCCTATGCCGATGCGCTGCGCGCGGTGACGGTGAACCCGCTGGCGATCTGGGGCCGGGGCGGCGGCACGCTGACCCCGGGCAGCGACGCCGATCTGGTGGTATGGGACGGCGACCCGCTGGAGCCATCGACCAATGCGGTCAGCGTCATCATCGAAGGGCGGCAGGCATCGACCCGTTCACGGCAGGATCTGCTGGCCGAACGCTATCGGGACATGAGGTGATGATCGGGTCGAGGGGTTGGCGATGAAGCGGGCCGTTCGCGTTGCATTGTGCTGGATGGCGCTGCTGACGAGCGCTGCGTCTGCCTCGGCGAACGACGACGCGCTGCCGCTGAAGCCGGCGCGCCATCTCGAATATGAGGTGAACAGCG
>JAESGW010000373.1_pt1 | contig 53924 bp, 49 predicted proteins | sample 9269791 | NCBI WGS metagenome assembly JAESGW01 (sample SAMN16773120, study PRJNA677053) | algae metagenome | isolation source: Aphanocapsa lilacina HA4352-LM1 and co-occurring heterotrophs from near cave... | place: USA: Maniniholo cave, near Haena, Kauai, HI | collected 2009-07-28
GGGTGAGTTCGCCACCGTTCAGCGCCAGGCTCACGCCCTTGAGCGCCGCCACCTTTCCTGCGCCGCTGCCGAGCTCCTTGGTCAGGTTAATTGCTTCGAGCAATGGTTCGGTCATCGCGTGAACACCACGGCGGGTTCGATGCGGGTGACCTGAACGATCGCCGCGATCGAAGACCCGACGCACATGACGAGGGTCAAAACGAACAGCCCGACCATCAGTTCGGGCGTGATGACGATCGGCAGCGCCGTCCCCGCGGTCAGCCGCACCACGGCGTCGCCGGCCAGCGCGGCGAGGGAGAAGCCGATGATTGCGCTCAGCACCGCCTGCCAGAGGATGACGTGATAGATATACCGTCGCGAGGAGCCGATCGCCCGCAGGGTAGCGAATTCGTTCAGGTGCTCCTTCGTGCTCGCATAGAGCGTCTGCGCCACCACTACGGTGCCGACGATCACGCCGAGCAGGGCGCCCGCGAACAGTGCGGCTCCGGCGCCGGTGCCGAACAGCCAGAAAGTGCGGCTGCGTTCGCGAAACTCGGCCGGAGTGAGCACCTCGATATCAGCTGCGTTCGACATCAGTTGCTTGCGAACGCGCCCCGGATCGGCATCGGCGCTCAAGCGAATAATGAGATAGGTAGCCTTCGCGGATGGAACGCCGGTATAGGCCCGCGCACGGTCGATATCCATGAATACGAACGGCGTCGTGGTGAATGAACGAATGCCGTCGGTGACGGCCGCCACCTCCACGGGTTGCTGGCGGATCTCGGCGGTCGCGCCGATCCCGGAAACGCCGAGGCGATCGAAATAGGTGCGGTCGACCGCGACCGCCTTGGCGCTCGCCAGCGCCTCGATCCGGCCTTCAACCAGATTCCACGGCTGCAGCCCGCCGGACCGGAGGTCCGAACCGATGACGAAAACCGGAGTCACTGCCCCGCTGGGCATTCGCCAATCGGCAAAGCCGATCACGACGGGAATGGCGTCCGCTACGCCGTTGATGGCCAGCGCGCGATAGCGCTCGCGCGTGTTCAGCAGGGCAGGGTCCTCGAAGGCCTTGGTGCCGCGCGGCATGACCCAGAGATCGGCGGACGCATGGTCGATCATCGTCGTCACCATGCGCCCGAAGCCGAAATAGAGGCCCATCTGGATGGTGACCAGGACGATGGAAAACACGATCCCGATCACGGTCGCAACGAAACGCAGCCGGTCGTGAAACAGGTTTCGAAACGCGATGGTGAAAACCAATGGCATCTACCGGGGGCCGATTACTTTCTGTCCCATGTCAATTTGGTTTTCGATGATCGGAAATGCCAGCCATTATTGGCGGGCGCCGTCCAACGGATACCGAGGGTGGTGGCAGGGAGGCGAGCAGGGAGGGGGCGAATGGAACGCCAGCACTTCGCCCGCAATTCGCCGCCAACGTGACGATTTGGGGGCGCGTCTGGCACTATAGTTCTGAATGCGGAACGCCAGCGGTTGCGCTGCAGCGCTGGCGACAAGGCGCTGACATCCAGCCAGAGTATCCGTGGCGGACAATCCATCAGATTCAGTCCGACTTGCTGCCGTTATCGTCTTTCGTGACGTCGGTTTCTTCCTTCACCAGCGTGAGCAGCTTCAGCGTCAGGAACGTGAACACCGCCACCGTCACCGCGACATCATAGCTGCCGAGCCCGACCGAGACGCCGATCGCGCCGGTGGCCCACAGGCTTGCGGCTGTCGCGGTACCCTGCACGGTAGTGCCCTGCTTCAGGATTGCGCCGCCGCCGATGAAGCCGATGCCCGTGATCAGGCCTTCGACGACCTTCGCCAGGCCGTCAGGCGAATGCACCAGCAGGCCCTCGCTGGCCTGGATGAACCCGCAGCTTGCCATCGCGACCAGCGGGAAGGTCCGCAGGCCCGCGCTTCGTGCCCGCTTCTCGCGGTCCCAGCCGATCGGAACCGCGAGCGCGAACGCCGCAGCCAGTGCAATGATATGAGCGCCGATCTGAAATCTGTCCAAGCTCGTCCCCGCAAAAGCCAGATGTTACACAGGCGTGATACGCGACATGCGCGTCACGCGACAATGCGACGTTAGGCTTCAGAGCTTGGCCGTCATGGAACCAGTCGGGCGCGCGGGTGTTATCCGTCGGCGCCCGGTCTATCCTGATGAGGGTGGAATTCTATCAGGGCAGGAATTTCACGCCGTAGGTCCGGCCCCGGCGCCAGACCACTTCGCAGGACTGCTGCTTCGGATGTTGCGGCACCAGCGCCAGCACGAACGTATCCCTGACGTCGATGGCGGCATCGGTCACGATCTTGGCGCCGTTCGGCGAGGCGTCGAGCACGAAGCATTCGATCTTCGTCACGCCGTCGTCGACCGACATCCAGGTCGGCCGCTTTTGCAAATCGCGCCGCGGCTCGCGCGGCACCTTCGTCCGTTGTTCGTCAACGATCATCCTGACCATCCGTGGTTGGGCGCGATCGGCCATCCGATCGTCGAAGCACGCGGGTCAGTTTGGGGGTGACTTCGTAAGGTTCCCTTGAGAGGTTTCGTTAAAATTTATCGTTTCATGGCGAATGTCATCTCCACCCGCATCTCGGACTGATGTTGCCTGTTGCCGGATACCGTCGCCGTGCCCGCGATGGACATTTCGGTGCGATAACGCGGGAGATGATTTTCGAAGGCGTAGGCAACGCACAGCGCAAGGCTGGCCCAGACCGCGGCGCTGAAATACAGCGACATCCACGGAATCTCTTCCTTCCACTCGGCGTGATCGTGCGTCACGACCCAGCGTGTGCACACGTCACGCAGTCCTTCGCGAGGGCTCAGAAGGCTGGAGCCGTCGCCAACCTCGGACCGCCAGCGGCTCAGATACATCGGGACATCGACGGTCATGAGAAACGCGAGGTAGCCGACGATCCCGACAATCGAGACGGCGAAGGCCATGCGAACCAGCCCGTCGAACTCGGGCAGCAACCGGCAAAGTCCGATCCCGATGATGAAGAAGGCTATAGCCCACAATGAATTCTCGATGGCGTTGTAGAGATAGTGGGTGGTCAAGACCGCATACCATGAGAAGCATTCCGCGATCAGGATCAGCGGCACGATCACCCAGGCGGCGATCAGGACAATCTCGGAGCCCGTCATCGTGCCCAACAGATGCAGGATGACCGCCCACTGCGCCACGAAGGCGATTTCAGCCACCGTTGCCACCGAGCGGCCGACGACGACGCTGGACAGCCAGGTATCGAACAGGCAGATGCGCTGAACGTCCGCGCGCGGCAGCAGCGACCTGAAGGCGCAGCCGAACACATAGGCCGCGCTGAGCAGCAGCATCGGTCCGAGCGACGTGCTGCCGGCATGGCCCGCCTGCGCAGGGAGTTCGCGATACAGCACGAACCAGGCTGCAATGTTTGCGCCGCTGACCACGGTGAGAAAAACCCACCACCGCCCCACGGGATTCGACCAGGCCAGCGAACCCGATCGCGCCTCCACTTCCAAACTCATTCACCGCTCCGCATTTCATCGAATTGTCATGTGACTGAAGAAATATTGTCACGAATCGCGGGCGGTCTCGACAGGAGTTATATGAAAGATTTATGACAACGCAGCGTAGTTGGCGCAGTTAGTACGCAAAGAATCGTAGGGTGGGGAATAGCGTGCCCACTATTCACGGCGTGCTGTCGAGGGTGGGCACGCTGCGCTTTGCCCACCTACCATTCTTTACTGCCCGCTAGAAATTCACCCGGTTCGAGATCGCGCCGTCGACGACGAGATTCGATCCTGTCGTGAACGACGATACCGGGCTCGCGAGAAACACGGCCGCGCTGGCGATCTCCTGCGGTGTCGCCATGCGGCCGGTCGGGTTGCGTGCCATCGCATCCTCGAAGCGCTTGGGCATGTTCTGCTCGACCATGTTCCAGATGCCGCCCTTGAAGTAGACCGTGCCCGGCGACACCACGTTGACGCGGATCTTCTTGGGCGCGTATTGCCGCGCGAGACCCTTGGCCATGTGGATCAGCGCCGCCTTGATCGGTCCGTACGAACTGGCGGTGTCGGCCTGCGCGGCCGATATCGATGAAATGATGACGCAGGCGGCGTCGCCGGTCTTTTCGCCGCTGGTTTCGAGAAACGGCCGTGCGGCTTCGAACGCGTTGACGGCGCCGAGCACGTCGAGCCGGAAGTTCTGCTCCCACGACGCGGCATCGCCGCCTTGCGCCATGGCGCCCGCGTTGGAGAAAAGCATGTCGATGCTGCCCAGTTCCTTTGCTACATCGGATATCCATGATTTCAGCGCGGCAGCATCCGTGATGTCGACGGGCGCGCCGGTCGCCTTCACGCCCATTGCCTTCAGTTCGGCAACCGTGGCGCTGACCTGATCGGCATTGCGCGCGCAGACGGCGACGCCGGCCCCTTCGCCGGCCAGCGTGCCGGCAATCGCCCGCCCGATGCCACGCGTGCCGCCGAGCACCACGGCGTTTCGTCCCTTCAAACCCAGATCCATACTGTTCTTCCTTGTGTGAGCCACAGGCATTGTAGCGGCCGGCTTGACGCGCAGGAAAGGTCAAATTGCTGCGAGCCCATCTCTCCGCTCGGGCGCTTTGCGTCGCGCGAATGCGCGGTCTCGTAGGATGGGTAGAGCGCAACTCTACCCATCCTACAGGCGTGACTCATGGGCTACTCCGGCGCCGCGCCGACCGGCGGGCCGCCGGGTGGGCGGTGCAGGAAGGTGATCGTCAAATAGGCGCCGACCCACGAGCCGATCGCGGCAAAGGCGACGTACATCCAGTTCTCGGTGTAGCTGATGACCGCGTAGGACGACAGCACATACCACACGCTGCTCCAGGTCGCGGCCGGCACGCGCTTGCGCGCCACCACCGCCGAGGTGAACATGACGTAGACCGCATCGGTTGCGGCGGTCGCAAGGAAAACGGCTCCCGCCGTGAGTGGGTCGATGGCGGCCATTGCAACTCCTCTCATGCTCGGGCAGAAATTTTTGAAAGGCTAGGGAAGAGAAACGCCGATGCAAAGCCCCCGCGAAATCCTGCGCGACATCTGGACTTCCGCCGGTGGCGAAGCTGCCGCGCTCGACGCGCTGACGCTGACCGGCGACGAGCCGCAATTGCCGTCCTCGTTTCGCGTCGCCGCCGCCGCGCAGGTGAGCGTCGCGACGACCGGATTGGCGGCGGCCGGGATCTGGAAAATGCGCAGCGGGCAGGCGCAGGACGTAACCGTCGACATGCGCCACGCCGTGGTCGAGTGCCGAAGCGAGCGTTATTTGCGCGTCGACGGCAAGCCGCCGCCACCGGCCTGGGATGCGATCGCCGGCATCTACAGGACCCGCGATGCCAAATTCGTGCGGCTGCACACCAACTTTCCGCACCACCGCGATGCCGTCTGCCAGGTACTGAACTGCAAGCCGGAATGCGACGACGTTCAGGCCGCGCTGCTGCAATGGGACGGCGAGGCGTTCGAAACCGCGGCCTATGCCGAGGGAGGCGTCGTGGCGATGATGCGCTCGCACGACGAATGGTCGGCAACGCCGCATGCCCAAGCGCTCGCCGGATTGCCGCTGATCTCGATCACGAAAATCGGCGAGGCTGCGCCAAAGCCGTGGCCGGCGGGCGATCGTCCGCTCGCAGGAATTCGCGTGCTCGATCTGTCGCGCGTGATCGCAGGTCCCGTGGCGGGACGAACGCTCGCCGCTCACGGCGCCGACGTGCTGCTGATCTCAGGGCCCGACCTGCCGGCGATTCCCTGGTTCACCATCGACACCGGGCGCGGCAAGCTGACGAGCTTTGTCGACCTCAAGCGCGAGCAGGGGCGCGGCGTGTTGCGCGACCTGCTGACGGGCGCCGATATTTTTTCGCAAGGCTACCGCCCGCGCGCGATCGCCGGCCTCGGCTTCTCGCCTGACGATGCGGCCCGCATCAACCCCGGTATCATTTATGTCACCTTGTCGGCGTATGGCCATGCCGGGCCGTGGGCGCAGCGCCGCGGCTTCGATTCGCTGGTGCAGACCGCCACCGGCTTCAATCATGCCGAAGGGCAGGCGGCGGGCGTGGATGGGCCAAAGGAATTGCCGGCGCAGATGCTCGATCACGCTACCGGTTACTTCATGGCGTTCGGCGCCATGATGGCGAAGGCACGTCAGGCGCGCGAGGGCGGCAGCTGGCACGTCCAGGTGTCGCTGGCGCGCACCGGACGGTGGCTATGGAATCTCGGCCGGCTGGCCGACGGGCTTGCGCAAGAGGATCTGAAAGGGGAAGCGGTGATGCCGTTCGTCGAGGAGGTTGGTTCGGGCTTCGGCACACTGCGGTCAGTCCGACATTCGGCGCTGCTGTCGAGAACTCCGGCATTCTGGGCCCGTCCGGCGATGCCGCTCGGCAGCCATCCGCCGCAATGGCCGCCGCGGGCCTAGTACGTATTTCCACGGGCTTCGAGGCGGCCTGTCCAAACTTTTGACCTCGGCCTCACGCCATTTGCGTTTTTTGTGTTGTGCGAAACCTCAAATGAGCACTATTAGCGCAGGGTGAGGCAAATTGTCGCTCCAGAGCCTGCATGTTCAACAGAATGTTTAAACGATTTCATATGGTTAGCCGAGGGAAGTGGGCCATTGCGGCAGTGCTGTTGGCGCTCGCCGGCGCGGCTGTGTACGGCTTCGCGCCGTTTGCGGGCGCCAAGCGCGGGCATTCGGAAGTCTCCAGCCAGTCGCGCAAGGGCTTGAGTCGCTATACGCCGAGCCCGGCGGAATGGGCGAGCCTGACGATTCAGCCGGTGACCGAGTTCGCGTTCCGCGCCGAGCATGTCACCGAAGGCAAGATCGCGATCGATGAGGACCGCTCGACGCCGGTGTTCTCGCCCTATGCCGGCCGGGTCACCAAGGTTCTGGCGCGGCCGGGCGACACGGTGGTGAAGGGCCAGCCGCTGTTCGTGATCGAGGCGCCCGACACCGTTCAGGCGCAAAACGATTTCATCGCCGCGATGGCCGCCATGAACAAGGCGAAGTCCGCGCTCGATCTCGCGCAACTGCAGGGCACGCGCGCCAAGGACCTGTTCGAAGGCAAGGCCGTTCCGCTGAAGGACTACCAGCAGAGCCAGGCGACGCTGGTCCAGGCGGAGAACGACATGCGCTCGTCGCAGACGGCGATGGAGGCGGCGCGCAACAAACTGCGCATTCTAGGCCTCACCGACGAGGACATCGCGACCTTCCAGGAAAAGCGCAGCATCAATCCGGAGACCGCCATCTTCGCGCCGATCGCCGGCACCGTGGTCCAGCGCAAGATCGGCCCCGGCCAGTACGTCGCCGCCGGCGCCAGCGACCCCGTCTATGTCATCGGCGATCTCTCCACGGTGTGGCTGACCGCCTTCGTTCGCGAGACCGATTGCGCCAACATCGCGGTCGGGCAGGAAGTGACGTTCAACGTGCTGGCGCTGCCGGGCAAGACGATTCCGGCGCGGATCAACTACGTCGCCACCGCGATCGATCCGACGACCCGCCGGCTCATGGTGCGCGCCACCATCGACAACAAGAAGGGCCTCCTGAAGCCCGAGATGTTCGCCAACGTCACCATCTATTCGGCCAGCGACCATCCGGCCGTCGGCGTGCCGAAGCAGGCGCTGATCTACGAGGGCGACCAGGTCCGCATCTGGGTCGCGCGCGAGGACAAGTCGATCGAACTGCGCCAGATCAAGCCCGGCCTCACCAACGGCGACCTCGTCGAGGTGGTCGGCAATCTCAGGCCCGGCGAGCAGATCGTCACCAAGGGTAGTTTGTTCATCGATCGCGCCGCCTCCGGCAGCTGACCTATATTTGAAAGCGCCGGCCTGAATGGATCGCCTGGTAGCCCTTGCAGTCAGCCGCCGCTATTTGATGGTTGGCATGTTCGTCGCCGTGATCATCGGCGGCCTGCTCGCATTCAAGCAGCTCAACATCGAGGCCTATCCCGATCCGACCCCGCCGATGGTCGACATCGTGACGCAAAGCCCCGGGCTGTCCTCGGAGGAGATCGAACGCTACATCACGATCCCGATCGAGACCCAGGTCGCCGGCATCAAGAACCTGCGCACCATCCGCACCATCTCGCTGTACGGATTGTCCGACGTCAAACTGCAGTTCTCCTTCGACTACACCTATGAGGAAGCGCTGCAGCAGGTGCTGAACCGGCTGTCGCAGCTTGCGCCGCTGCCGGGCAACGTGCAGCCGGGCATTTCGCCGCTGTCTCCGACCGGTGAAATCTTCCGCTACCGCTTGAAGGGACCGCCGAACTACAGCGTGCTTGATCTAAAGACGCTGCAGGACTGGGTGTTGCAGCGCCGCTTCCGCGCCGTGCCCGGCGTGATCGATGTCACCGGCTGGGGCGGCAAGACCAAGACCTACGAACTGCAGGTCGACTTCAACAAGCTGGTCGCCAACGGGCTGACGCTGCCGCAGGTGCTGCAGGCGGTCGCCAACGCCAACATCAATGTCGGCGGCAACACCGTCAATATCGGCGCGCAATCCGCCGTGGTGCGCGGCGTCGGTCTGATCCGCTCGATCGACGATCTGAACAACACCATGCTGTCGCAGTCGGGCGGCAACCCGGTGCTGGTGCGCGACGTAGCGCAGGTCACGATCGGCGAGAAGCCGCGGCTCGGCATCGCCGGCCTCGACCAGGACGACGACATCGTGCAGGGCATCGTGCTGATGCGGCGCGGCGAGCAGAGCTCGCCGACCATTGCCCGGGTCGAGAAGCTGGTTCGCGAGATCAACAGTTCCTCGATCCTGCCGCCCGGCGTGAAGATCGAGCGGATCTATGACCGCAAGGACCTGATCGACATCACCACCCACACGGTGCTGCACAACATGGTGGTCGGGATCATCCTGATCGTGCTGCTGCAATGGATATTCCTCGGCGACCTCCGAAGCGCGCTGATCGTCGGCGCCACGATTCCGTTCGCGCTGTTCTTCGCCGTCATCATCCTGGTCCTGCGCGGCGAATCCGCCAATCTGCTCTCGGTCGGCGCGATCGATTTCGGCCTGATCGTCGACGCCACCGTGATCATGGTCGAGGCGATCTTCAGAAGGCTCACCCAGACCACCGCGCTGTCGGAGGCCGAGCGTAGCCACATCTCCTTCGACACCACGATGGGGATGAAGAGCCACGCCATCATGTCGGCGTCTGCCGACGTGTCGCGCTCGATCTTCTTTGCGGCCGCCATCATCATCGCAGCCTTCCTGCCGCTGTTCACGCTGAGCGGCGTCGAGGGCAACATCTTCGGGCCGATGGCGCGAACCTATGCCTACGCGCTGGCGGGAGGGCTGATTGCGACCTTCACGATTACGCCCGCGTTGAGTGCGATCATCCTGCCCTCGCATCTGGAAGAAGCCGAAACCTGGATCGTGAAGAAGCTCGACCGGATCTACGTGCCGGTGCTGCATTGGGCGGTCGCCAACCGCAGGATCGTGCTGACCGCCGCGGCGGGCCTCGTGGTGTTGACCATGGTGTTCGCGCGGCTGCTGGGGCTGGAATTCCTGCCCAAGCTGGAAGAGGGCAATCTGTGGATTCGCGCCACGCTGCCGCCGACCATCTCGCTGCAGGAGGGCAACGCCTACGTCAACGAGATGCGCAAGATGATCCGCGCGCGCCCCGAAGTGGAATCGGTGGTCTCGCAGCACGGCCGTCCGGACGACGGCACCGATGCCGCCGGGCTCTTCAATGCCGAATTCTTCGCGCCATTGAAGCCGAACAGCGAATGGCCGGGCAGCCGCGACAAGGACGATCTGACCGCGGAACTGCTCGGCCAATTGCAGGACAAATTCCCGGGCGTCGAGTTCAACTTCTCGCAATATCTGCAGGACAACGTCTCGGAGGCGGTCTCCGGCGTCAAGGGCGAGAACTCGATCAAGCTGTTCGGCAACGACCTGCAGGCGCTGACCGACACCGCCAACAAGATCAAGTCGGTGCTCTCCACGGTGCAGGGCGTTACAGATCTGGCGGTATTCACCTCGCTCGGCCAGCCGACCATCCAGATCGACATCGACCGCGCGCGCGCCGCGCGCTACGGGCTGTCGCCGGGCGATATCAACGCCACCATCAAGGTTGCGGTCGGCGGCGACAGCGCCGGCGACCTGTATGAACCCGGCAGCGACCGGCATTTCCCGATCATCGTTCGGCTTGCGCCGGAATACCGCAAGAGCGCCGAGGCTATTCATAACTTGCGGATCGGGGTGGCGGGGCAGGGCGGCGCCATCACGCAGATTCCGCTCAGCGAGGTCGCCTCGATCAACCTGATCTCGGGCGCCGCCTATATCTACCGCGAGCAGCAGGAGCGCTATCTGCCGATCAAGTTCTCGGTCCGCAATCGCGACCTCGGCAGCGCCATTCAAGAGGCGCAGGAGAAGGTCGCCGCCCAAGTTCAGTTGCCGCCGGGCTCGCGGATCGAATGGGTCGGCGAGTTCGGCAATCTGCAGGACGCCATCAAGCGGCTATCGATCGTGGTGCCGATCAGCCTTGCGCTGATCGGCGTGCTGCTGTTCTTCAACTTCGGCTCGATCGTCGACACCCTGCTCGCCATGAGCGTGATCCCGATGGCGATCTTCGGCGGCGTGCTCGGGCTGTTGATCACCGGCATTCCGTTCAGCGTGTCGGCCGCGATCGGCTTCATCGCGCTGTTCGGCATCGCCGTGATGGACGGCATCATCATCCTGTCGCAGTACAACCAGCTGATAGACGAAGGCTATGAGCGGACGCGGGCGGTGATCCGCGCCGGCGAATTGCAGTTGCGGCCGGTGCTGATGACCTGTGTGGTGGCCGGCGTCGGGCTGTTGCCGGCCGCGCTCTCGGAGGGGATCGGCTCGCAGGTGCAGAAGCCGCTGGCGATCGTGGTCGTCACCGGCATGATGCTGGCGCCGGTCGTCATCCTGGTGACGCTGCCGGTGCTGATCTCGGTGTTCTCGCGCCGGGCGAGGTGAGATCCATCGAACCGGAAGCGGCTGCCCTTTGACTAACGATCCGCCCGCCCGGAATATCCCGCGTCCCTGGAATCAGTTCATGAAGAAATTCTCCCAAAGGTTCAAAACGATGCCGGGGCCTTCGATTTACCGAAGGCGGCAGCAATGTCAGGCCCGCTCCGGCGGCAGCAGTGCGCGGAGACCGAGGGTTTGTTGAATCGGTGAGATCAGCGCATGGCAAGTCGAGAGAAATTCGGCGACTACTGCCCCGACGGCGTGCGGAGGCCGTGCCAGGCATCGCGCACCTGGTGGTAATGCACCTCAGGCAAATAGTCCGGCGTGTTGAGGCCGAGCGTCTTGACGTCGAGCCGGCCGACCGCGCTGAGCAGGGTGTAGGACGCGATCACGCGGTCGCGCTGCGCGCCGATCAGCCGCGCCTTAGCCAGAATCAGGTCCTGCGACGCGTTCAGCACGTCGACCGTGGTGCGCTGACCACCCGTGGCCTCGCGCTGCACGCCTTCGAGGGCAACGGTGGCGGCGCGCACTTCTGCCTCGGACGCGGTCACCGCGATCTTGGCGCCTTCGTTGGCGACCCAGGCGCCGACCGCCGCGGTCCGGGCCTGGCTCCGGAATTGATCCAGCACCAGCCGGCTCTGGGCCGCGATTTGCTTCGCCTGCCGGGTCTGCGAGGCGGCCATGCCGCCGTCGTAGATCGGTTGCGTAAGCTGGCCGGTCAGCGAAGCCTGATCGGTCCCTGAACTGCCGAGGGTAGGATCGGACTGCCTGCTGCGACTGGCGTTGCCTTGCAGCGTGATCGTCGGCATCAGGCTGCCTTCGGCGACGCGGATCGAAGTCGTGGCGACGTCGAAGTCGTAGCTCGCCGCCATCACCGCAGGGTGCTGCCGAAAGGCAAGGCCAGTGGCGTCATCGCGGCTGCGCGGCAGCAGCCGGTCCACGCTGTCGGCAGCGCGCAGCGCGTTGGGCGCGTTGCCGATCACCTGGGTATAGGTCGCCTGGCTGACAGCGAGGTTGACCTCGGCGGCATTGAGGTCGGCGCGACCGCGGCTCAGGCGGGCTTCGGCCTGCGCGGCGTCGGTCGGGGTAACGTCGCCGGCGTTCAGGCGCTTCTGGGTGATGCCGAGCGTTTCCTGCAGAAAGGCGACGTTGGCGCGCTGCGCCTCGACCAGCGACTGGTTGGCGAGAACATTGGTGTAGACGGTGACCGCGTCGAGCAACACGCCCTGGCCGACATTGCGCAGGGCCTCGCGGCCGGCCTGCACCTGCAGTTCCGCCGCGCGCACGCTGTTGGCAGTCTTGAAACCGTTGAACAGCGTCTGCGTCACGGTAACGCCGACGGTCCATGGCTTCAGGTTTGCGGACTGGATCGTGTTGTCGGGCAGCAGGTTCCGCACCGACTGAAGGCCGGCGGAGAGGCCGGCGATGATCTGCGGCCGATAGCCCGAAAGCGCCTGCGGTACGTTCTCGTCGGTGGCGCGCTGACGCGCCCGTTCCGCGTTGAGTTGCGGATTGGTCTGATAGGCTTTGACCAGCGCTTCGGGAAGGCTTTCCCCATGCGCCGCCGCCGCGGCAAACGTGACGCAACCTGCTACCGCGAGGCAAATGCCCGATCGAAGCACGCGCAATTTGACGTCGCCAACCCTGGTGGCACGCTCAGTCATTTGATCCCGTAGTCGAACACGCGAACGTGATAACTCCAATTCGAGCCATCACGCTCAATCCTTTTGTTTGGGCATGATCCTTGCGGAGCGATCAGTGCTCCATTTCCAGATCATGCGCCGCCCGTCCGCCCCCGCCGACGATGTCACACGTCTACTGTTTAGGGGGCGTCGCGGCCACAGGCAAACCGCCGCGCGACAACAGTTACCGCGATTCGGTGAACTCCGTGCTTGGCTGTTGCCGGTTCGTCACAGACGAATGTCGGCGGTAAATGCGGTATAGCTGTCGCGTGGCTGCCGTCCGATTCCAGGGCAGTAGGCTGTTCAGCTATGCCCGGGTCCGTACGCGATGCCGAAGTTGTTTTCCGATCCCGAAGCGATCGCGGAGGATATCATCCGCGATGTCGGAACCAGGCTCGTGGTCGGGCTGCCGCTCGGGCTCGGCAAGGCCAACCACGTCGTCAACGCGCTGTACGCCCGCGCCGTGGCCGACCGCTCGATCAACCTGACGTTCTTTTCCGCGCTGACGCTGGAAAAACCCAGACCCTCGAGCCTGCTAGAAAAGCGCTTCATCGGTCCGGTGATCGACCGGCTGTTCGGCGGTTATCCCGATCTGACTTACGCCAGCGCGTTGCATCGGGGTGAGTTGCCGCCGAACGTCAGCGTGATCGAGTTTTTCTTCCTGGCCGGCAAATGGCTGCAGGTGCCGTACGCGCAGCAGCACTACATTTCGGCCAACTATACCCACGCGGCCGATTATCTGCTGACGCGCGGACTGAATGTCGTCACCCAACTGGTGGCGAAACGCGTCGTCGACGGCGTGCCGCGCTACAGCCTGAGCTGCAACACCGACACCACGCTCGACATCCTGCGCGCCCGCAATGAAGGCCGTGCGTCGTTCAGGTTGATCGGGCAGGTGAATTCCGAGTTGCCGTTCATGCCTGGCCCCGGAGATCTTGCGGCGGATGAATTTTCCGCGGTGCTGGACAGCCCGCAAACCGATTTTCCGCTCTTCGCGCCGCCGGCCGAGCCGGTCAGCGACAGCCGATACGCGATCGGGCTTCATGCAGCCAGTCTCGTGCCCGATGGCGGCACGCTGCAGATCGGCATCGGTCAGGTCGGCGACGCGCTGGCGCAGGGGCTGATCGTCCGTCATCGCGACAACGGGCAATTCAACGCCATCATGAAGCGGCTCGCGCCAGCAGCCGCGCAAGGATCGCCGCTGGAAACCGGACCGTTCGAGAAGGGAATATACGGCGTCAGCGAAATGCTGATCGAAGCGTTTCTCGGCCTGATCGACGCTGGAATCCTCAAGCGCGAAGTCGATGGCGTGACGCTGCACGGCGCGTTTTTCCTCGGGCCGAAGTCGCTCTATCGCGCGTTGCGCGAGATGCCGGTCGGGCAACTGGCGCGAATCCAGATGATGCCGGTTTCCTACACCAACCAGCTTTATGGCGACGAGGATAGCAAGCGCCGCGCCCGCGTAGATGCGCGCTTCGTAAACACCGCGATGATGGCGACACTGATGGGCGCTGCGATTTCCGACGGCCTCGAAAACGGCCAGGTCGTGAGCGGCGTCGGCGGCCAGTACAATTTCGTGGCGCAGGCGTTTGCGCTTCATGGCGCGCGGTCGATCCTCGCGCTGGAGGCAACGCGGCAGGCGGGCGCGAAGACGCATTCCAACATCCGCTGGAGCTATGGCCACCAGACCATCCCGCGGCACCTGCGCGACGTCTTCGTCACCGAATATGGCGTCGCCGATATCAGAGGCAAATCGGACGCCGAGACCATCGCGGCGATGCTGGAGATCACCGACTCGCGCTTCCAGGACGAACTCGCGAAGACCGCCAAGGACGCCGGCAAGCTGCCGAAGAGTTTCGAGCTTCCGCGCATCTATCGCGAGAATTTTCCGGAGCGGGTCACGCAGGCCCTGAAGCCTGCGCGCGAAGCCGGGCTGTTGCCGTCATTTCCGTTCGGCACTGATTTTACCGAGGTCGAGCAGCGGTTGATCCCGGCGCTGCAGCTGTTGCGCGACGCACAGCGGGCGCCGCTGCGTCTGCCTGGATTGCTGTGGCAGGGGATGACGCAGCCGCCGGATGCTGTAAGGCTCGAGGCGCTGAAACGGCTCGGCCTCGATCAGCCAAAGACATTTGCCGAGCGCGGCTATCGCGCGCTGGTCAATGCAGCGTTGTCGCGGAGTGGGGCGAAATAATCTCTCGTCGTCCCCGCGAAGGCGGGACCCATACGCCGTGCCGGCTGCAGTTGAGCACTATGGTCGCCGGCTTCCTTCAACAACAGATGACCGGGATTATGGGTCCCCGCCTTCGCGGGGACGACGGTGGATGTGTGTCCGCCCTACCGGTTCTTGTTCACCGGTTTGCGCTTCTCGATGAACGCGGCCATTCCCTCGGAGCGGTCTTCCAGCGCGAAGGTCGAGTGGAACAGGTTGCGCTCGACATTCATGCCTTCCGACAGCGGCGTTTCAAACGCGCGGTTGATGGCTTCCTTGACCATTGCGGCCGCAGGGCGCGACATCGACGCGATCTTTTCCGCGGCCGACAGCGCCTCTTCCATCAGTCTGTCCACCGGCACGACGCGGCTGACGAGGCCGGATCGCTCCGCCTCGGCGGCGTCCATCATGCGTCCGGTGAGGCAGAGATCCATCGCCTTGGACTTGCCGATCGCGCGTGTCAGCCGCTGGGTGCCGCCGATGCCGGGGATGGTGCCGAGCGTGATTTCCGGCTGGCCGAATTTCGCGGTGTCCGAGGCGATGATGATGTCGCACATCATGGCGAGCTCGCAGCCGCCGCCGAGCGCGTAGCCGCTGACGGCGGCAATGGTCGGCTTGCGGCAGGTGGCGACCCGGCCGCCGCCGATATCAGCGAAATCGCTGGAGAACATGTCGATGAAGGATTTCGGCTGCATCTCCTTGATGTCGGCGCCGGCGGCGAACGCCTTCTCGCTGCCGGTGAGCAGGATGCAGCCGATCTTGTCGTCGGCCTCGAGGTCGTCGACGGCGGCGGCGATTTCGCGAAACACGCCGAACGACAGCGCGTTGAGCATTTTCGGGCGATTCAGCGTGATGATGCCGACCGCGCCCTTGCTCTCGACAATGATGTATTCGAACGTCGACATGATGTACCCCGCCTGGCCGATTTGACGGGCAATTTGCCCGCTGGCGGGATCGGCTTCAAGTGGGGCGAAGCGGCGCCGGACGCAGCATTGCCGCGTCCGATGCGGGGCGCTTAAGCCATGAACATGCGCGCGGCGGACGCCATCGTCAGAAGGGTACCGAAGGCAATGAAGATTTTTCCGATCAGCGAGGTCTTGTCCAGGCTGTCGCTGCCCGAGACCTGGGCAGGGTTGTCCTGCTCCGCGGGTTTGCCCTGTCCCATCGCCACCGTCTGCGCGGCAGCCGGCTCCGGGGCGATCGTCTGGGAGGCATCCGTCTGAGCACCAGTCTGTGAAGCACCCGCCTGTGAAAATTGGCTCTCCTGCAGGACCTTGTCGACGTCGTTGAGCTGATCCGGGGTGGCCACCGCGGTACCCTCGGCCGGGGCCTGCCCGTCGGCCTGATTGTCGGCTGCGGCCAGCAGGATGGTGCTGGCCCTTGCCGACATTGCCTTGGCACTGTCCCCGATGCCGCCCTGCGCCGTATCGGCCAAATTCATCTGCGCGTAGGCGTTGGCGGCCGATTCCGACATCGCCGGCCGGTCAGCTGCATCGGCCTTATCGGCTTCGGCGGATTTGGAGGCTGTTCGCACAGTTTTGCGTTGGGCGTGGCGCTTTTTCTTCAGGTATCGGGAACTGGATTTGGTGGACTTTTCCGCAGTCGCGCTCTCCGGTTTCGAGGCGGCGGCGCTTTCGCTGCCTGCTGCCTTTGCCGGCGAGGGCCCAGCGATAGATAGAAAGAGCCCTGCGGCTAACATCAGGGCTCCGGCCGCGCTGGCTTTGACCGTCATATGGAATCTCCGCAATTGCCGCCGCCCAAGCGGGAGAAGAGACCGCGTCGCGTGTCCTCAGCGCGGCGGAAAGAGGGAATTTTCGGGTAACACCGGGCGAAAGCGGGGCAATTCTGCTGTCCAAGGCGACTGCGACTGCGCATTTTTCATTGCGCAGAACTTTGCGAGGCGGCGCGGTAGATGCCAGCCCCGCCAATCGATGCTATGAGGCTGCCCCGTTTGGGGCCGGCCGACCGATTCCCAACCGGGCCTTCGGATCGCGCGCTGATCACGACTTCGTGATATTCGCGTCTCGATGTAACAAATTGATGGATCGACCGAATTGCAGGGTAGGAGCGCGGGTGCGCGAGCGGGATGACGAATGGACCGGCCTGATGCGGTCGGCCATCTCAGGCGACAGTGCGGCGTATCATCGCCTGCTCAAGGCTGTCACGCCGGTGCTCCGGGCAGCGGCGCGTCGTGGTCTGGCGCGTGCAGGGCAACCGGTCGATCAGTCCGAGGACATCGTGCAGGACATTTTGCTGGCGGTCCATTTGAAGCGGCATACCTGGGACGTCAGTGCCCCGTTCGCGCCATGGCTGTTTGCAATCGCCCGCAACAAGCTGATCGATGCGCTGCGCCGCCGTGGCAGGCGCGTTTTCGTCGATATCGACGATTTCGCCGAGGTGCTTCCAGGCGAGGCACCCGCCGAGACGGCATCGGCGAGCGAGGTCGCCGCCCAGCTTCAGGCGCTGCCGGCCCGGCAGCGCGACGTGCTGCAGTCGATCGCGGTCGAAAGCGCCTCGATCAAGGATACCGCGGCAAAATTTTCGATGAGCGAAGGCGCCGTGCGGGTGGCGCTGCATCGCGGGCTGGCCAGCCTGACGGCGAAGTTACGGGAACGGTGAGAATGGATACCGATCGTCTCATTCGAGCACTTGCTGCCGACAACGCCTACCGCGCGCGGCCGGTCGGATTCGCGCTGATGCTGGCGCTGCTTGCGGCAGCGCCGGTCTCGCTTCTGATGTTCTTTACCGAACTCGGCGTCAGGCCCGACGTGATGACGGCGATGCGCAATCCGTTCTTCGACCTGAAGTTCGCGGTGACGCTGGCGCTGGCGATTTCAGCGATCGTGGTCAGCCTGCATCTGTCGCGGCCCGAAGCCTCGCTTCGCGGTTTTGGCTGGCTTCTGGTGATCCCGGCCGGGCTTTTGACCGCGGGGATCGGCGGCGAGATGATGATGCCGCAGCGGCTGCCGATGATGACCCGGCTGATCGGCAAGAATTCCTGGATCTGCATGACGGCGATCCCGGTGCTGTCGCTGCCGATCCTGGCCGGCGCGCTGATGGGCTTGCGTCACGGCGCTCCGTCGCGGCCGGCGGTAGCCGGCGCCGTTGCCGGCTTGTTGTCGGCAGGACTGGCGGCGACGCTCTACGCCTCGCATTGCACGGATGACTCGCCGCTGTTCGTGGCGACCTGGTACACGCTGGCGACGGCGCTGGTGACGGCGATCGGCGCGCTGGCCGGATCGAAGCTGCTGAGATATTAATCCTTTGCCACCGGCGCGTTCTGCTGCATGCGGTGGAAGCGCAGCACCTGCTGCGCGGTCGACGGCCGCAGCCGCTCATAGGTGTCCTTGCAGGCGGCGATGTCGGTGGGGTCTCCGCCGGCCAGTTCATCGCGCATGTCGATGATCATCTTGACGGTTGGCCACGAAAGTCCCGCGACCTTCGCCAGGATCATCACGCCTTCGGCGCGGCTTTCGATCATCATGTTCTCGGCGATCGCCACCGGCATGTTGGCCATCGCCGCGATCGACGCGTTGGCTTCGTCGAATTTCCCGGCCTTGGCAAACGACGCCACCTGGGATTCGTCGAGCCGGCCGTCGTCATACAGCGACTTGATCAGGGCATGGGCGATCTCGGTGTTCCTCGTCATCGTCGAGGTCGCCGAGCGCGCGCGCCGCGTTGCCTCCTTGACGGCGGTCGGCACCCGCGACGCCTGCTGCGGGTTGGCGGTTTCCAGCCGCTGCCGCACCGTGTCGGATGCCTTCGCGAGCAGTTTCAGGTACAGATGCCGCGGTATGGCCGGACACCGACCGACGCAGATCGTCAGCTTGTCGTCGCCTTCTGCGCGGCTGACCAGGCGGGTGAAACCGCGCTCGGTGAACTCCGCGCCGGGATTGTTGACGGTGCTTTGGACCACCTCGTCGTTGCCGCGCTGGACCAGCACGTCGGTGACGGCGCCGCTCAATACCCTTCGCGTCGAAATCGCCATCAAATGCGCCTGGCTCTTGCTGCGGGCGTTCTCGATCAGGGTCTTGTCGTCGAGCCGGTTGGATTGCGACAGCACCGGACCCGCCACCTCGATAACGTCGTCGAAGGCGAGCGCGCGGATGGTGAGCGGCGGCGCGGTGTCGATCGGGGCAAGCCGGTTGGCGAGCAGCGCCTTGGCCGACGTTTCGATGTGGTCGATCAGGCACTGGAACACATCGTCGAACAGCCCGATCTGTTCGTCGGAATAGTCGATCGCGCCGTTGATGAAGAGGTCCGTCACCCGGCGCAGGGTCTCGACCCGCCGGGCGACGGTGCCATGCGCCAGTGTGCTCTGCAGTTCGTCGAGCAGATGTCCGGGATGAATAGCTGTTTTCGAACTCATGACTCTGTCCTGGAGAAAAAAACCGGCGGTGGATTCTCCGCCTCCGGAGCTTAAAAATATTTCAGGCGCTGGTAATGCGGTTGCGTCCCTGCGCCTTGGCTGCGTAAAGCGCGCGGTCGGCGCGCGCGAGGAATGTGTCTGACGTTTCGTTCGGCTTCAGCGTCGCAACGCCGGCGGACATCGTCACCTTCATGCCCGGCGAGAATGCGCTCCATTCGAGGTCGGCGACGATCGCACGCAGCCGGTCGAGCGCCCGGGCCGCGCTGTTCGTATCCATGTCGGGCAGCACCAGCAGGAATTCCTCGCCACCGTAACGGCCGAAGCGGTCGACGCTGCGGATGTTGGCGAACATGGTGATGGAGAATGTCCGCAGCACCTCGTCGCCGGTCGGATGGCCATAGGCGTCGTTGATGCGCTTGAAGTAGTCGAGATCGATCAGCGCGACGGAGCAGGGCGATCCGCTGCGCTCGGCGCGGGCGATTTCCTCTTCCAGCATCCGCATGATGCTGCGGCGGTTGGAGGCCCCTGTCAGTTCGTCGAGTTCGGCAAGTTCCTCGATCCGCTTGTAGGCCGCCTTGAGTTCGAAGCTGCGGTCGTAGAGCATCTTGCGCATGGTGCTGCCATACAGTCCGACAAAGGCGCATTGGCCGATCGTGAGGACGTAGGAAAGCATCGCAGCGACACGCTCGGTCGGGGTCGCGATCGGCAGGCCGATCGGCGTGCTGGTGAAGAGAAAGATCGGCACTAGGCCGATCATGGTGAGCGTCCAGGCGATGATGGCTTGCCGCGAGGTCATCCGCAGCGCGCCGAAGCCGAATATCAGGAACACGACGCTGAGGAAGACAAAGCCGATCTCGGGCGCCGCAAGCAGGAAACAAAGCTGGATCGCGACATGGCCGCCAACCTGGTAGATCGTGAGGTAGTGATCCTCGAACCGGTCGTTGAACCACGCCTCCGACAGCACGACGAAGACCGAGACCAGTCCGACGCCGACCAGGAAATAGGCCGACGGAATGATCATCGGGATGGTGCCGGCGTAGGAATAGACCACCAGGACCAGGGTGATGAGGGAGTAGCTGACGGCCTGCACGGCCAGCATCTGGCGGCGCTGGCCGGTGCGGCGCTTCAATAGCTCGGGCGGCAGGCGAACACCGTGCGCCGCCGCACTGTTGGAGCCTTGCCCTTGAAGCAATGAAGCTGCGCTGCTCATGTCCCGTCGCGAATGGAGGTTGCCGGACGAAACTTTAGGGAACAAAGCCTTTAGTTTTGGTATCTTTTGGCGTCGATTCCGGGCCGCGCATATCGGCCAGTATGCTGTTTCGTAACGGAAATCTGCCAAATTCCGATAGTATGGAACCCGCGTTCGGGAGCCTTGCCCAAGCTGATGGTGCCCTGTTGGCCTGGCCTTGGTATGGTCGTACGGGGCGACGCTGTTCTCTAGGAAAGTAATTAAGTACTATGATACCAGTTCCGGGGCTTCGTTTGTTCTTGCCGGCACCTTCGCCGGGCCAAGACCTTTTGTGGCGTAGATCACACATGCGCTTGGGACATTGCCCTAATGTGAAGAATCTTGCCTTCCCCGTCGAACCGTCGGCCCCCCCTCTCAGACCAACCTTGCGAGACGGCCATTGAGTGCGGCACAGGCGGCTTCAGACGAAATTCTGATCGCCCGGATCGCTCAAGGCGACCGGCTCGCCATGCAGGTGCTTTACGGAAGGCACCATGTCAGGGTGTTCCGTTTCGGGCTTCGGCTCGTGAGGGACGAACAGATCGCGGAAGATCTCATCAGCGAGGTTTTTCTCGATGTGTGGCGCCAGGCCGGCAAGTTCGAGGGCCGATCCGCCGTTACCACCTGGCTGCTGGCGATTACGCGTTTCAAGGCCCTGTCGGCACTGAGACGCCGCAAGGACGTTGGACTGGACGACGAGACTGCGAACGCCATCGAGGATACCGCCGACGATCCCGAAGTGGTGGCGCAGAAGAAGGATACGGGTGAAGCGTTGCGCAAGTGCCTGACGGCACTTTCGCCAGAGCATCGGGAGATCGTCGATCTCGTCTACTACCACGAGAAGTCCGTGGAAGAGGTGGCCGAAATCGTCGGTATTCCGGAGAACACCGTCAAGACGCGCCTGTTTTATGCGCGCAAGAAATTGGCCGAGTTGCTGAAGGCAGCCGGCATAGAGCGAGGTTGGCCATGATGGCAGCGAGCAGGCAAATGCTGGATCGAGAGCCCAGCGAAATCGAGATGCTGTTGCCCTTCCATGCAGCCGGCACCTTGAGCGCGCGGGACGCTCGCCGCGTCGAGGACGCGCTCGCCAGCGATCCCGAACTCGCCCGGCAATATGCCGTCATCGGCGAAGAATATACCGAGACCATCAGCCTGAACGAGAGCCTGGGCGCGCCGTCGGTGCGCGCCATGCAGAAGCTGTTCGCGGCGATCGACGCCGAGCCGGTGCGCAAGCCGTCGCTCTCGGTCAGCCTGTCCGCCCGGGTATCGGAGTTCTTCGCAAAACTGTCGCCGCGCACGCTGGCCTGGTCGGCCGGCGTCGGCGCAGTTGCGCTCTTGTTGCAGGCCGGCGTGATCGGCGCCGTGCTGATGAAAAGCCAGACCGCTTCGTTCCAGACCGCGTCGCTGAGCATGAACGAGCCGTCGTCAGGGCCCATCACCCGCGATCTCGGCAGCAGCGTTGCGCCGCCGCGGGCGCTGGTGCGGTTCGCGCCGGAAGCGCGTATCGCCGACATCACGGTTTTGCTCGGGAAATATCAGGCTTCGATCGTCGGTAGCGCCGAGGGCGGCATGTTCCGGCTGCAGTTCAAGGCGATGGGCAAGGACGAGGCGGCTGGCCTGCTGAAGAAGCTGGAGAGCGAGAAGATCGTCAGCCTTGCGGTGGCAGCGCAGTAAGCCGCTCGCCGCGCGCCGGCACGCCGAGGTCCCATGGTCCACGATGGCTCGAATTGGCGGATGAAGACGCGGCGCCGCGCGCTGATCCTGTCGGCGGCGTTGTTGCCATTGCTGGCGTTTGCGGCTTCCGCGGTTCATGCGCAGAGCATCATGCGCTCGCCCAATCTCAACGTCGGCTCGCGCGCGCCGACCATCAATCCAAACATCGCGGCCCGCCCGAACCTGGGCATCGATACCGTCGCACGAACGCGCCCCGACCTCGGCGTGCGGTCGACGCTATCTGCCACGCGGTTCCCCTCCAACCAGAATACCGGTTGCCAGGCCGCCTCTCGCGGTACGGATGGCGATTGCGCGGCGAAATCGCCCGGGGGCGGCAAGGGTGATGGCAAGGGTGGCTCCGCCAAGAAATCGGCCACCAAGAACCTGGCCAACAACAACCCGGCCAAAAAGGAAAAGGGCGGGGCCCACAAGGGCAGTTCGCAGGCCGCGGTCAATCTGCGCACCCTTCCGAACGAACTCGTCGCGGAAATCGACGGCTCGCTGTCCACGGCCGAGGCCGATGCGCTGGCACGGCGTCATGGCCTGGAGCGCATCTCGTCCGAGAACTTACCGCTGCTCGGCAGCACCATCGGCCTGTTCCGGATCGTCGACCGGCGGCCGCTCGAGACCGCGCGGCGCCAGTTCGCCGCCGATGCCAGCGTGCGGTCGGTGCAGTTCAATTTCCGCTATTTCCTGCAGGACCAGAAGAAGACCGCGACCGAGGGCGATGCCGCGCAATACGCGGTCGCGCAGCTTCGACTGCCGCAGGCCCACCAACTCGTCCGCGGCATGAACGTCACCATTGCGGTGATCGATTCAGGCGTCGACGCCAGGCACCCCGAACTCGCCAATTCGGTGGCCGACAATTTCGATGCGCTCGGCAGCAGGGAAGGCCCGCATGTCCACGGTACCGGCATCGCGGGAGCGATCGTCGCGCACGCCAGGCTGATGGGGAGCGCGCCGGAGGCGAGGCTGCTGGCGATCCGTGCGTTCGGCGGGGGATCGAAAGGCGAGAGCACGTCCTATGTGATCATCCGGGGGCTGAACTATGCGACCGAGCACGGCGCACAGATCATCAACATGAGCTTTGCCGGCCCGAAGGATCCGCTGATCGAGCGCGCCATCGCCGCGACCGCGGCCAGGGGTATCCTGATGGTTGCCGCGGCCGGCAATGCCGGTTCGAAATCACCGCCGCTCTATCCCGCCGCCAATCCGAACGTGATCGCCGTGAGCGGCACCGATGCGCAGGAGAAGCTGTTTGCGGCGTCGAACCGCGGCAATCACATCGCGATTGCGGCGCCCGGTGCGGATATCTTCCTGCCGGCGCCCGACGAGAAGTACCAGATCACCTCAGGCACCTCGTTCTCTGCCGCCTATGTCAGCGGCGTCGCGGCGCTGATCATGGAGCGCAATCCTGCATTGAAGCCGAACGATGTTCGCGCAATTCTTATGAAGACCGCCCGCGACCTCGGCACCCCCGGCCGCGACGACCTGTTCGGCGCGGGCAACGCCGATGCGTTCGCCGCAGTCACAGCCGCGGCCGCCGCGCCGACGGTTCCGCTTGCTGCGGCGACCGGCAAGCCCGCCGGAGAAAATGCCGCGGCTCCCGATAACGCTTCCGTGAGCCGCGCGCTTAACGATGCCGCGCCGTCGATGGCATCGGAAAAATCCGCTGCAAATGCAGCCAATAAGCCCGCTGCGCAGTGAATCTCACGCGATCGTCACCGAACTGAAACTTAAAAAAATCGCCGGCCGTCTTGAACGTTCGGCAGGGTGCCGCGACTTATATGTGTGGGAGCGGTAATTCCCCCCATCGGCTGTATTCGGCGCGAGCGCCCATCCACCCCAAGCGCCCCATATAGCTTTGACCCGTCCGGTTGTCCCCCCGGACGGGTCTTTCATTTCTGACGCCTTTTTCTTCGGGTTGTTCGATCGATGCGTGCTTCGCGCAGGCATGCACTGGACAACGGCGAAGTTTTCCACAGAATATCCATATTGTATCCGACTGATTCGTCCCGGTTGCGTCTGCGTCCGTCTCTCTCATTGGGGCTGATTAATGACACACCGAGACGTGGCCTTGGGCCGCGAGATCGTCGCGCGCTGGTGCAATCTGGCCGAGCGTCGGCTGGAATATCTCACCGAACTCTGGGAAACCGGACGCTGGCGCCGCTTTCACAGCGAAATCCAGTTCCTGCAGAACATCCAGGAAGCCAAGGCCGCCGTAGAAACCTGGCGCGGCCTGTTGCGCCGTGAAGCTTCTCTCGACAACAACTCGATCGACCTGGCCTGGCTTGGCCGTCGCCGGACGACGCCGCTGCCGTTGACGCCGTTGCCGCGCGATGAAGGGCTTGGGCAGCCGGTCGCGCGAGTGCAACCGCTACCGCAGCCGGCGCCGAAGGCTGATGCGCCAGCGCGCGACGTGCCGGGCAAGGTTGCGGCCGTGCCGGAAAGCCCGCGCGTTGTCGTTGAACAGGCGCTGCCAACGCCCGGCGCGGCAGTGGTGCACCAAATGCCGCTGCCGGCCGCCCGCAAGCTCGAAGCGGTAAAGGAGCGCTATCCGCTGCTGCGCAACGCGATGTGATTGGCGAGAACTACCGGCGTACCGTGTTGCCGCCGACTGCCACCTGCGCGTAGCGCTGCGCGCCCTCGGCGGCAAGGTCGGTCGTGATGGTGCGGGCGTGATCGAGCCCGACCACGGCGCCGCGCGGGGTTTCCGAGATCATGTTGTTGTTGACCAGCGCGGTCCCGGCGCCGGGCAATACCGAGACGCCGATGCCGACGAAAGCCTTGCGGATCACGTTGCCCGTGATGGCGACGTCGCGGAGATACTTGCCCCAGCCGGCGATGATCCCGAACGATGGTGCGTTCTCGATCACGTTGCCGGTGACGGAGGAATCCGCTTCGACATAGATGCCGATCCCGGCATCGTCGTCCGGCGCGGTACCGATCGGCCGCTTCGGCAACAGATTGCGGATGATGTTGCCTTGCACGACCGCGATCCGTCCGCCCTCGTTGAAATTGCAGACCGAGACGCCGACGGCCGCGCCGTCGACGGTGTTGTTGGCGATGACCGCGCCTTCGAACGCGAATTCCGAATAGAGCGCGACCTCGCGGACATTGCTGACGCTGTTGCCTGATATCTGGATATTGGACGCCGAATTGCCGCGCACCGCGGAGTAGTCGCAATTCCTGATCTGATTTCCCCGGACGATCACGTTGCCGGCGCGGTAGGCGTTGATGGCGTTGCCGTACTGCCCGGAGCCGCCGGGCCCGGCCTTGATGTCCTCGATCCGGTTGTCGAGCACCAGCGTGCCGTCGTCGCCGACCGAAGTGCGCAGGATCTCGATGCCGTTGTCGTTGGTGTCGATAATGGTGTTGCGCGCGACGATCAGGCCCATTGCGTCGAACGACACCACCGCTGTGGTCGCAATCTTCGTGAAGATGTTGCCGGAGATGTCGCCGGACACCTGCTCGAGCCAGACGCCGTTGCCGCCGGAGCGCGTGATTTCGCAGTCGGCAATGCGGACGTCGCGTCCGCCGAGGCAATGCACGAGGCCGCGGCGCTGCGGCAGTCCAATGCCGCCGCCATCGAGTGTGAGGCCGCTGAGGCCGATGCTGTTGGAACCTTCGCTCTGCAGCATCGAAGCACCGCCGCTGAAGACGAGTTTGGTGGCGCCGCGAACGCCGACCAGTTGCGTGCCGCTTTCGAGGCGAAGCATGCCGGTGCGATAGACACCAGGCGGCAGCGCCAGCGGCACCTGCGCGCGCGCGGCTTCATCGATCGCGCGCTGCAGTTTTGCGGTTTGATCGTCGGAACTACCGGGGCGCACGCCGTACTGCGTGACGTCGCGGCCATACGCCGAGGCCGGCGGCGCGGCCCGCGCGGCATCCGGCGACATCGCCAGCGCGCCGGCAACGCCGGCGGCGGATGCTCCAAAGAGACGGCGGCGGTCCATGTTCATGTGAATGATCCTCGCGCAATGCGCGTCCCCATAGGTATCGCGCAAATGCGGTCAGGCATGGTGAATGCGAGGAGGGAACGCAGCGATTGTTGGGGGTAGGGTTAATGGTGCGTGCGGTCGCGATGCCGTAGGATCGGTAGAGCGCAGCGAAACCCATCAATCCCGGCACGATGCGCGCGATTTATGATCGGTTTCGCTGCGCTCTACCCATCCTACGAATCCGCAATTTTTACGCTGCCCGTCGCGCCAGCCGCACCATCTCCATCAGCATCGCTTCGCCGGCATCGACCAACTCGTCGAGCGTGATCCGCGAAAATCCCTTGCGTCTCGTGGCGCCGCCGCGCGTCAGCGGCGGGATGTGGATGAAGGCGGCAAGCCGCGGGCCGTTGTCGCCGCCGACGGCCTCGATCGCGCGCCAGCTCAGATAGTTGCAGAGATAGCTTCCGGCATCGCGCGAGGCGCGGGCGTCGATGCCGGTGCCTCTCGCTGCACGCAGCAGCTTGGCGGTGTGGGGGCCGAACCTCAGCGCATCGGCGCCGTCGGCGATGGAACCCTTGTGCGAACGGGCCTGCGCGGCGTCGGGCCACAGCATGGTGACGGCGTTGCGGGCACGGGTTTCGATCCGGAGATAGCCGGTGCGGCCGGCAAGGCCGAACATCAACAGCGCGTGCGGCTTGTGTTCTGCCAGCGCCAGCGGCAATTCGCGGTCGACTGCCGTGTAGGTCACGGGAAAGATATGGCTCGACAGTTCGACCTCGCCGAGCGCGGGGCGGCGCAGCCGCGCAAGCCGCGCCACCAGCGGCTGCGTCGGATTATAGGGCGCGCCGGGAAACGGGCCGAAGCCGGTGATGAGAATGCGAAGCTGATCGCTCACTTCAACATCTCCGCGATCTGCTCGGCGGCGACCGCCGGCGTGATGCGGCCTTCCGCGACTTCAGCCTCGGTCTTCTTGACCCTGGCACGGATTGCGGGATCGGCGCGCAGTCGCGCCATCATGCGCTGCTCCAGCATCGACCACATCCATTTCACCTGCTGCTCGCGCCGTCTTGCTGCGAACTCGCCCGAGGCATTCATGGCGGTGCGGTGATCGAGAACCTTCTGCCACAGCGCGTCCATGCCGGTGCCGGTCAGGGCCGAATAGGTCAGCACCGGCGGATGCCAGTGTTCGGAGCGGGGGCTGAGAATATGCAGCGCGCCGCGATATTCGGCCGCTGCCAGGTTGGCGCGCTTGACGTTGTCGCCATCGGCCTTGTTGATCGCGATCATGTCGGCGAGTTCGACCAGTCCCTTCTTGATGCCCTGCAACTCGTCGCCGGCGCCGGGCAGCATTAGCGCAAGAAAGAAATCGGTCATGTCGCAGACCGCGGTCTCGGACTGGCCGATGCCGACGGTTTCCACCAGCACCACGTCGAATCCGGCCGCCTCGCACAACAGCATCGCCTCGCGGGTCTTGGCCGCGACCCCGCCGAGCGTTCCTGATGACGGCGAGGGCCGGATGAAGGCGCTGTCCGAATTCGAAAGAAGCGCCATCCGCGTTTTGTCGCCGAGGATGGAGCCGCCGGTGCGGGCCGAGGAGGGGTCCACCGCCAGCACCGCCACCTTGTGCCCGCGTTCGATCAGGAACATGCCGAGCGCGTCGATGGTGGTGGACTTGCCGACCCCGGGCGAACCGGTGATGCCGACGCGGATCGCCTTGCCGGTGTCGGGCAGCAACGCCTGCACCAGTTCGCGTGCCGCCGCCTGGTGATCGGAGCGCCTGCTCTCGATCAGCGTGATCGCGCGCGCCAGCGCCGCGCGCTGGCCGGCGCGGAGGTCCTTGGCGAGCTTATTGATGTCCGGGGAGGATTTCTTCGGCAGGGTCATGCCCTGCTTTACAACGGCCGCGCCGGGCAGGCGAGAGGGCGCGGCCTTGGGTTCAACGGGATGTTGCGGCGGGGGCGGTTGATGCCGGCCTGAACCGCCGCCAGCCCCAGACCAGCACCGGCCAGATCAGCGCCCCGATCGCCATGGCGGCCAGGATCGCTGCGATCGGGCGCTCGAAGAACGGCAGCACGCTGCCGTCGGACTTGATCAGCGAGGTCACGAAGCTCTGCTCGATCATGGTGCCCATCACGATGCCGAGCACCATCGCGGCGACCGGATAGCCGTTTTCGTCCATGACGTAGCCGATGATCCCGAAGGCAGCGACGGTGACGACGCCGAACATGTTGTTGCCGATCGCAAACGAGCCGACCGCGCAGCACAGCATGATGACAGGCATGACGCTGGAGCGCGGCGCGCGCAGCACGTGGCTCGCCAGGCGGATCATGACGATGCCAAGCGGGATCATGATGATGTTGGCGATGATGAACATCAGATAGATCGCATACATGCTCGACGCCTTCTCGGTGAACAGCGTCGGGCCGGGGTTGAGTCCCTTCATGTAGAGCACGCCGATCGCAATCGCCGCGATGGTGTCGCCGGGAATGCCGAACAGCAGCGACGGCACCCAGCCCGAGGCGATGCTGGCGTTGTTGCTGGCGCCGGCTTCGACAAGGCCCTCGACGTGGCCGGTTCCGAACTTCTCGGGCTCCTTCGAGAAGCGCTTGGACATGGCGTAGCTGACCCAGGCCGCCATGTCGGCGCCGGCGCCCGGCAGCACGCCGATGATGATGCCGACGATGTTCCCGCGCGTCATCTGCACGTTGTACTTCTTGGTGAGCTTCCACTGGCCCGCCAGGATGCTACCGAACTTTCGCTTCGGGATCGGCGGCGGCTCCGGCGTCAGCATCGCGCGCATGACTTGCGCCACGGCAAACACGCCGACCAGCGCCGGGATCGGCTCGATGCCGCCGAACAGGTCGGTCATGCCGAACGTGAAGCGAGGCACCCCGCCCGGATTTTCAATGCCGATGCAGGCAACCAGCAGGCCGATGAACATGGCCGCGATCGCCTTCACCGGGGAAGAGCGTGCGACCAGCGTCGCGCACATCAGGCCGAGGAAGGCCAGCCAGAAATATTCGAAGGTCGAGAACGACAGCGCGATTTCGGCGAGCGGCGGCGCCAGGATCATCAGCGAAAGCGTGCCCGCGATGCCGCCGACCGCGGAGAACCATACGCCGGCGCCGAGCGCGAGTTCGGCCTCGCCCTTGCGGGTCATCGCATAGGCTTCGTCCGCGTAGGCCGCCGAGGCCGGCGTACCGGGAATCCGAAGCAGCGCGCCGGGAATGTCGCCGGAGAAGATCGCCATGGTGGATGCCGCAACGATGGTCGCGATCGCGGCGATCGGCGACAGATAGAAGGTGACCGGCACCAGCAGCGCGGTTGCCATCGTCGCGGACAGGCCGGGCAGCGATCCGATGACGAGGCCATAGACCGACGCCGCGAACATCGCGATGATGACTTCCCAGGTGGAAATGAGCGCGAAGGCTTCAAGCAGGGTGTTGAGCATCGATCACCACGGCATCGGCAGCAGCCCGGCCGGGAGCGGCACGCGCAGCAATTTACTGAAGATCAGGTGGATGCCGATCGGCGCCAGCACGGCAAGCGGCAGCGAGAGCTTCGGCCGCGCGCCGAGCGCGGTCGACGTGACGAAAACGATCAGCCCCGCCGTGATGATGAAGCCGAGCCGCTCGGCGACCGCCACATAGAACAGCAGCAGCGCCGGGGGCAGCAGGACGCGCAGGCCATAGAGTTTGCCGGGCGGCTGCTTCTTCGCCTGCTCGCCCTCGACCGGGATCAGTTCCTCTTCCTCTTCGAAGGAGTGACCGATCCCGAACGCGATTGCGAGGCCGCAGAGTGCCAGTCCCGTTCCGATCACGAGCGGGAAGACGTTGGGGCCGACCGGCTGGCCCGGCACCGGCGGCAGCTGCCAGCCGCCATAGGCCGCAGCCGCGCCGAGGCCAACGAGAAACAATCCCGTGACGCGATCGGGTAGACGCATGAACAGGCTCCGCAGATTCAGACGATGTCAGCCGACCCCATCAGGCCTTGGAGAGACCGGCGGCCTTCATCGCAACACCCATCTGGGCGTCGCCCTTGTCCATGAAGGTCGCGAATTCGGCCGCGTCACCCCAAACGGTTCCGAAGCCACGGTTGCTCATGAACTCCTTGAATTCCTTGGAGTCGTAGACCTTCTTGAGCGACGCGGTGAGCTTCGCCGAGACGTCGGCCGGCAGGCCCTTCGGGCCGGCGATGCCGCGCCAAGCCCCGGTCGAATAGTCGATGCCCATGGCTTCCTTCAGCGTCGGTACGTCGGGGAAGGCGGGATTGCGCGCCTTGGCCATCACAGCAAGGCTGCGCGCCTTGCCGGCCTCGATGATCGCGCGCCCTTCCGGCACGGAGCAGGTGGTCAGGTCGAGGCCGCCGGCTGCGAGATCCTGCATTGCGGGCGCAGCGCCGTTCGACGGCACCCAGGCCACGTGGTTCGGCGCCAATCCCATCGCCTGCATCCAGCCGACCAGCGCGAGATGCCAGATGCCGCCCTGGCCGGTGCCGGATGCCTTCATCTTGCCGGCAGGCGCGGCCTTGATCGCGTCGGCCAATTCCTTGACGGTCTTGTAGGGCGAGGTGGAAGAGACCTGGATGCCGGGCGGATCTTCGTTCATCAGCGCCAGCGGCGTGTAGCTCTTCGGCGCCAGTTCGGTGAGCCCCTGCCAATGCATCATCGAGATTTCGACCGTCAGCATGCCGATGGTATAGCCGTCGGGGGCGGCCGTCGCGATTGCGGAATGGCCGACGACGCCGGAGCCGCCGGTGCGGTTGACCACGTTGAACGGCTGGCCGAGGTCCTTCTCGAGCAGCGCCGCCACGATGCGCGCGGTCGCATCCGTGCCGCCGCCGGCGCCCCATGGCACGATCACGGTCACCGGCCGCGCCGGATAGGCCTGCGCCGAGGCCGGCTTCAACCCAAGACCCGCGACGGCGGCTGCTGCGGCGGATGAAGCCGCGAATGCGCGGCGCGTAATTCTGGACATCGGTAACCTCCCTGCGGCGCCCGTGAATCCGGGTGCTCTTGTGATGCAGTATTGTAGGCGGCTTTGCGCCGTGGTCGCAAGGCATAGGCCCATGATTGGGAGATCGTGGCCCCGGTGGTCATCTCACCACATCCGGAAATCGGGTGGCCGCGATCCGGCTACCGAAATAGGTATCCGTGTGCGGCCCGCAAATCGAGCCGCGACCGACTGCGGAGAGAACATGACGACTGCCTATTACAGCACCGTGCTGAACCATCCCCTGCCAACCGTGTGGGACCTGATCCGCGACTTCAACAACTACCCGGCCTATATCGACGGCGTCAGCGAAAGTGTGATCGAGGACGACAAGGGCGGCGACGAAGTCGGCGCGGTGCGGCGCTTCTGCTATCTCGGCAACTGGGTTCGCCAGCGTCTCGCCGGCCATTCCGACGAAGGTCACTCGCTGACCTATGCGGGTATCGAGCCGCTGCCGTTCCCAGCCGAAGAATCGGCGGACGCGCCTGCGCCGACGCATTATCAGGGGACGATGCACCTGCTGCCGGTCGTCGAGGGCAACCGGACGTTCATCGAATGGAGCGTGACGCTCGACACCGCGCCTGAGGATGCCGAGCGTTGGCTGACGCTGTTTCGGTCCTGGATTCCGGATTGGACGCATTCGCTCGAAAGGACGCTGGGCCGCCTTCGCGCGTGAGGCGGAAGGCATCGCTGCGCAGTCATCGCGGGAACTTTTGGAGGCAATGCGGCCGCCGGTTCCCGCTTTCGCGCCGCAATAAATCCTCAATTCGGGCAGCCAATACGCCCGCGCTTGGGGGTCAGAGCATGGGGAGGCTTCATGACTGACAGCGAATATTGGAAGGAGCGCAGAAACATGGTGGCGCGCTATCGCGCGATGGAGCGGGAGACTACCGATCCACTCGCGGCACGTTTGCTCCACGATATCGTTCTGGATTTGGAAGCTGAGTTGGAGGGATTGCGGCAAAGCATCGGCCTCGATGCTGCTGCGTAAGCACTGACGCATCCGACATCAGGATGTTCTACCCGGGGGCACTGCGGCACGATTGCACGGTGCCCCCTTTCATTGACGAGCTACTCGGCCGCCTCGCTATGGCCGAGCCTTGCGTTGAGCTTGTGGATCAGCTCTTCGGCGGCATCCGAGATAACTGTGCCAGGCGGGAAGATCGCTTCGGCGCCGGCCGCATAGAGCGCGTCGTAATCCTGCGGCGGCACCACGCCGCCGATGATGATCATGATGTCCTCGCGGCCGTGCTTCTTCAGCGCGGCCTTGAGCTCCGGCACCGCGGTAAGATGCGCTGCCGCCAGCGACGACACGCCGAGAATATGCACGTCGTTCTCAACCGCCTGCCGTGCCGCCTCGTCGGCGGTGGCGAACAGCGGTCCGATATCGACGTCGAAGCCGACATCGGCAAAGGCCGATGCGATCACCTTCTGGCCGCGGTCGTGGCCGTCCTGGCCGATCTTGGCGACCAGGATGCGGGGCCGCCGGCCCTCGGCATTCTCGAACGCATCGATCAGTTCCTGGACCTTCTCAACCCGGTTGGACATGGCGGACGCCTCCCGCTTGTAGACGCCGGTGATGGATTTGATTTCGGCGCGGTGCCGCCCGAAAACCTTCTCCATCGCGTCCGAAATTTCGCCGACGGTAGCCTTCGCGCGTGCCGCGTCGATTGCCAGCGCCAGCAAATTACCATTGCCTTCGCCGGCGCTGCGCGTCAGCGCCGCAAGCGCCGCATCGACTTCCTTCTGGTCCCGCTCGGAGCGCAGACGTTTGAGCTTGTCGATCTGCAGCCGCCGCACGGTGGAGTTTTCCACCTTGAGCACGTCGATCGCGGCCTCGTTGACCGGCTTGTACTTGTTGACGCCGATCACCGCCTGCCGTCCGGCGTCGATCCGCGCCTGCGTCTTGGCGGAGGCTTCCTCGATCCGCAGTTTCGGCACGCCGGCCTCGATCGCCTTCGCCATGCCGCCGAGCGCCTCGACTTCCTGGATGTGGCCCCAGGCCTTGGCCGCGAGATCGCGGGTCAGCCGTTCGACATAGTATGAGCCGCCCCAGGGATCGATGATGCGGTTGGTGCCGCTTTCCTGCTGCAGGAACAATTGCGTGTTGCGCGCGATGCGGGCCGAAAAATCCGTCGGCAGCGCTAAGGCCTCGTCGAGCGCATTGGTGTGCAGCGACTGCGTATGGCCCTGCGTTGCCGCCATCGCCTCGATGGTGGTGCGCATCACGTTGTTGAACACGTCCTGCGCGGTCAGCGACCAGCCGGAAGTCTGGCAATGCGTGCGCAGCGAGAGCGAGCGCGGATCCTTCGGGTTGAACTGCGTCAGCAGCTTGGCCCACAGCAGCCGCGCCGCGCGCATCTTGGCGACTTCCATGAAGAAGTTCATGCCGATCGCCCAGAAGAACGACAGCCGCGGCGCGAAGCGGTCGACATCGAGACCGGCGGCAAGGCCGGCGCGCAGATACTCGACGCCGTCCGCCAGCGTATAGGCGAGTTCGAGATCCTGCGTAGCTCCAGCTTCCTGCATGTGGTAGCCGGAAATGGAAATCGAGTTGTACTTCGGCATCTTCTGCGAGGTGTACGCAAAGATGTCGGAGATGATCCGCATCGAAGGCGTTGGCGGATAGATGTAGGTGTTGCGCACCATGAACTCTTTCAGAATGTCGTTCTGAATGGTGCCCGACAGTTTCTCCGGCGGGACGCCCTGTTCCCCGGCGGCCGCGACGAACAGCGCGAGGATCGGCAGCACCGCGCCGTTCATGGTCATCGACACGCTCATCTGGTCGAGCGGAATGCCCGCGAACAGCGTGCGCATGTCATAGATGGAATCGATCGCCACGCCGGCCATGCCGACGTCGCCGGAGACTCTCGGATGATCGGAGTCGTAGCCGCGATGGGTGGCGAGGTCGAACGCGACCGAAAGACCTTTTTGCCCGGCGGCAAGATTGCGCCGGTAGAACGCGTTGGAATCTTCCGCCGTCGAGAACCCGGCATATTGCCTGATGGTCCAGGGCTGGTTGACGTACATGGTCGGGTAGGGGCCGCGCAGATAGGGCGCGATGCCCGGCCAGGTCTCGAGGAAATCGATGCCTTCGAGATCGGCCTCGCTGTAGCCGGGCTTGACCGGGATACCCTCGGGCGTCAGCCACGGCTCGGCGTGGCCTGCGGGCTGCGCGGGCGCGGTGGGTTCAAAGGCGATATCTGCGAAATTCGGTATGCGGCTCATTTTACCCATCTTAGCACATGTGGCGGGCGGAGATCGCCACCCCTAATCGTGGTCCGGATGCTGGTGGCTGGTGATCGTCGCCATCTTCTCCGATCCGTAATTCTGCAGCGTCGTCTGGCTCGGCAAATTGGCAATGCCGACCACCCAGCCGAGCCGGGATTCGGTTCCATACTGCCTCGTCGGCACCACCCGGTCCGGCCGGTCGAACGCGCCGGTCATGATCTCGATCCGGGGGCCGCCGATCAGCCGGTTGGTGAGGGGCGTGCCGCAGGCCGCGCAGAAATCGCGCTCGGCAATGGAAGAGGATTGGAACGTCGCCGGCTTGCCGCGGGTCCAGGAAAAATGCTCGCGTTCGATGTCGGCCAGCGACGCGAACGGCGCGCCCGAAGCTTTCTGGCACATCCGGCAGTGGCAGATGCCGACCTTGGACGGCGGTACCGACAGCGCAAAGCGTACCGCGCCGCACTGGCAGCCGCCGGTCAGCACCGGTTTGCTGGTCTCCGCCATGCTCACTCCATCCGCCGCCAGGCATCCTGCAGCATCGCCAGGGCGTCGCCGCCGGCGAAGATGAAGTCGGCAACGCCGGCTGCGCGCAGCGCGGCCTCCTGTTCGCCGGGCCGCCCCGCCAGATAGATATGGCTGGCACAGGCCGCTTGAAGGGCTTTTGCCGCGGGCGCGGCGTGTTCCGCATAGACCTTGTCGGACGAGCATAGGCAGGCGATACCGGCGCCGGAGGCCTTGAACGCGGTAGCGAGCGCCGCGGGGTCGGCAAACCCCTGCGTGTCCAGCGCCTCGATGCCGCCGGTCTCGAAGAAGCTTTTTGCAAAGGTGGCGCGCGCGGTGAAATCGGCGGGCGTCCCGAGATTGGCGAGGAATATCTTTGGCCGCGCGCCGGACGCCTTGAGCTTCGCGTCCGATTTGTCGCGTAGCGCCTCGAACGGCGCGGCCAGACGGATCGGCGGCAAGGAATCGAACTTGAACTTCGCTTCGCCATAGGCCGGTAGCACCACCGGCCTGGCATCGAGCACGGCGACGTCAGCCTCGTGCAGGTTCGGGAATTCGCTGGCGCCGGTCAGCACGTCGCGGCGCTTGGCGATATTCGTCTCGCGCGCAGCGCGGGTAGCTGCGACCTTTTTCTGAATCAGGTTCTGTTCGAGGGCCGCAAAGATGCCGCCGGCCTTCTCGATCTCCTGGAACAACGACCATGCGGCTTCGCAGAGCTGGCTCGTCAGCGTTTCGATGCCGCCGGACCCTGCTGCGGGATCGGAGACCTTTGCGAGGTTGGATTCTTCCAGCAGCACCAGTTGCGTGTTGCGCGCGGCGCGGCGGGCGAACGGATCGGGCAAGCCAACCGCCAGCGCGTGCGGCAATACGGTGATGGCGTTGGCACCGCCGAGGCCGGCGGAGAAGGTCGCCATCGTCGCGCGCAGCATGTTCACGTAGGCGTCGCGCTGCGTCAGCATGCGCCAGGCGGTATCGGCGGCGATGAACAGCGGTTTGGGTGTCAGGCCGCAGGCCTGTTCGATCCGCGCCCACAACAGCCGCAGCGCGCGGAATTTTGCCAGCGTCAGGAACTGGTCGGCATCGGCGGCCAGCCGCGCATAGACCATGCCCTGCGCATCTTCGAGCGCGATACCCGACTGTTCGATCGCGCGCAGATACGCGACGCCGCAAGCCAGCACGAAGGCCAGTTCCTGCACTTCGGATCCACCGGCGTCATGGATCACCCGTCCATCGGCCGCGGCGAGCGGGCCCTTGAAGCCCATCCCGGCAAGACCCTGGACCGCGCCGGTGATGGCGGGCACGATTTCGGCCCAGCCATAAGGGCTGAAGCCCCAGACCGCGCAGGATCCGAGCGGGTCGAGCCCGAACCGGATAGCGCAGGCGGCGGGATCGATGCCCTTACCCTTGATGTATTCGGCGATGTGAATGGCCGCCATTCGCGACTGCGGCCCGATCTGCAGCTCGATGCCGATGCCGGCGTCGAGATAGATGCCGTCGAGAACCGTTGCTACGGCTTCAGCCGATGGATCGAGCCCATAGCCGTGGGCGCTGGTGGCGCCCGAAAACACCAGGGTCAGCCCGGTCGCGCCGTTCTCCAGGTCGTGGAGCGCCTGTGCGTTGGCCGCCTTCGCATCGGGATGATCGATCCGCTGCATGATCTGCCAGGGCGCGGCGGCGGCTCGCCCGGCGACCGGTGCGGCACCTCGCGCGCGGCGATAGATCGGGTCGATCTTCAATCCGTCGGATGTCTTGCTGGCAAGCTTCTCGAACGGCGCGCCTTTGAGCACCCCGTCGACCAGCTTGCGCCAGTCCTCATAGGTGGCCGGGGCGAAATCCTTCGCCAGTGTCAGTTCGTCGGTATCGGTGGGGGTCATCCAGCCTGCTGTTCCCTGATCGTCTCTTTGATATTTGGACCGAAATTGCCACGGCACGGCCGCCATGCCAAACGGTTGTTTCAGGTCGTTTTGCGGTTAACCGAGCTCGGGTAGCCGCTTTATACCCTCGGCCGAAAGCTGCGCCAGCGCGTCGGTGACGCGGCGTCCTGCAATGACACGGTCGGGCACGATCTCGGCCAGCGGCACCAGCACGAAGGCGCGCTCGAACAGGCGCGGGTGCGGCAGCGTCAATTCCGGCTTGTCGAGCTTGATATCGTCGTAGGCGATCAGGTCGAGGTCGAGGGTGCGGGGACCCCAGCGGGTCTCGCAGGCGCGGTCGCGGCCGAACCTTTGCTCGATCTTGTGCAGCGTGAACAGCAGCGCGTGCGGATCGAGGCTGGTCTCGATCCGAATGCAGGCGTTGGTAAAGGGCGCCTGGTCTTCCTCGCCCCAGGGCGGGGTGGAATAGTCCGACGATCGCGCCAGCAGGGCGGCCTGCGTCATGCCGCAGATATGGGAGATGGCCTTGTTGAACGTCGCGCGGACGTCGCCGACATTGCCGCCGAGCGCGATCAGCACGTCGGCCATGTCAGGGCGATTGCCGCTTGCGCGTCAGCACCACGCCGACATCCTCGAAGATCGCGGCGATCGGCGCGTGCGGCTTGTGGACCGTGACCTTGACCGCGTCGATGCGCGCAAACGCCGCGAATATCGCGTCGGCGACGGCACCGGCCGCGCGCTCCAGCAGTTTGTAATTGGTGTTCTTGAACGCCGCCGTCGCGGTCGAAACCACGCTCGCATAGGAAACGGTATCGGACAAATGATCGCTGCGCGACGCTTCCGACAGGTCGGCGGAAAGTTCGAGGTCGATGACGAAACGCTGGCCGACTTCGGTCTCGTGCTCCATCACGCCGTGGCGGGCATGGATGACGACGCCGGTGATGAAGATCGTATCGCTCATTCCTGTTCCCTGATTGCGGCGGCGACGCGTAGCGCCTGTACGGTTTCAGCGACGTCATGGGCCCGGATGATGCGCGCGCCGCGTTGCGCCGCTATCAGATGGGCCGCGATCGAACCGCCAAGGCGCTGATGCGGCTCCGAGGGCGTCACCGTGCTGATGAAGCGCTTGCGCGATGCGCCGACCAGGAGCGGCAGCCCGAAGGTCTCGAACTCAGCGAGCCGCGCCAGCGCGGTCATGCTCTGCCCGGGCGTCTTGCCGAAGCCGATGCCGGGATCGAGCACGATCGTGTCGAATGCAATTCCGGCGAGGGCTGCGATCTCGAGCGACCGCGCGAAGAAATCGGCGATATCCTGCATGATGTCGATGGCAGGATCGGCGCGCTCGCGGTTGTGCATCACGATGACGGGCACGCGGCGCTCGGCCACAAGTCCGGCCATGCCGGGATCGCGCTGCAGGCCCCAGACGTCGTTGGCGATGCAGGCACCCTGGTCGAGCGCCCAGGCGACGACGGCCGATTTCATGCTGTCGATGGAGACGGGAATGCCCAGCGCCACGACCTCAGGCAGTACCGCCTGCAGGCGCTTCAGTTCTTCGTCCGAGGAAATCGGCTCCGAGCCGTAGGGCCGGGTGGATTCTGCGCCGATGTCGATGATGTCGGCGCCCTCGGCGATCATCCGTTTGGCCTGGGCCAGCGCGCGCTCGGGGGCGGCAAACTGCCCGCCGTCCGAGAACGAATCCGGGGTCACATTGAGCACGCCCATCACGGCCGGGCAGGGCCTGGACAACAGGCTGGACAGCACCGAATGACCGGTCAAACCGGTCGCCGCAGTGGAGCTGGGCCTGGTTGCGATCATGCGGTGGCTTTGCGCGGTCAGCGCTGGCGAGTCAAGGCGGCATCCGCCGGCAACCAGGCGGTTGGCTGGCCAGGCTGCGCGCGAAGCTGCCTCAGTAGCTGATCTCAGTAGCTTATCTTGGGCTGAAGCTTGCGCGCCTGCTCGATCAGTTGCTCGACCGATTTTTCGGAAGGAAGAACCCGCACGAGTTTGCGCCTGCTGTTCACGTCCTTCATGTTCTGCGCCAGCCGCGCCGGATTGCGCAACGCGAGTTCGCGCACGGTGGCGACGCCGGCCGCACGCACCAGGCCGACCTTGGCCGCGCCCATTCCGGGAATGCGCATGTAGTCGGAAAAATTGGCCCATTCGAGCAGTTGCTGCTCGCTGATCCCGGTCTTCGCCGCCAGCGCCTTGCGCCCTTTCACCGTCCGCGCGGCTTCCAGCAGCGCGGCCGTGGTGCGAATGCCTTGCGACTTTAGTTTCGATGCGGAGATGGCGGTCAAGCCATCAATCGCGGAGAGTGGATATGTCATGACAATCGATTAAAAATGAATGTGCTTAGGTGGTTTTTTCCGCGACAGCACTATCGATGCCGGCCCTTGAGGCCAGCCGCCCAATCAAATCGTCCATGTATTGCCCCGCCCTCAGCCGGTTATACCGGGTCGCATACTTTCAAATTTCATCTTGAGCGCCCGCGATTTGAAATTCAAGCGATCAGCGCACATCAGGGCGGGTCGGTTCTTGATTCGCGCGGCGAGTGTTGCAGCATTGCAAGAGTGAGTGTGGGATTCTCACTGACTTTTCACGCTTCACGCGATTTTCTCTGCCGGACGTCGCAAAAAGCCATCAGAACCGCGGATGACGAGGCGGGCGGATCGACGCCTGTGGCCATGCGCTGGCGGTTTCAATCGATGGGCAGGATGCGATATGATGGTGTGACCCGGCAACGAAACTCGCCCGATGGGCGCGAAGAGGCGATGTGATGGCGACCTCCGATAGCAAGACGGATGATACCGACGAGAGAATTTTTATCGGGAAGGGCGAACACGCCGCCTGGTTATCCCTCGCACTCGCCAATCGGCACGGTCTCGTCACCGGGGCGACTGGAACCGGCAAGACCGTATCGTTGCAGGTCATGGCGGAAGGGTTTGCGCGCGCCGGTGTTCCCGTATTCGCGGCCGACATCAAAGGCGACCTGTCCGGGATCTCGGAGGTCGGCGAGGCCAAGGATTTCATCCTCAAGCGCGCCGGCGAGATGGGGCTCAAATTTCAGCCGGACCAGTTCTCGACCGTGTTCTGGGACGTGTTCGGCGAGCAGGGACATCCGGTCCGCGCCACCGTCACCGAAATGGGGCCGCTACTGCTGGCGCGGATGCTCGATCTCAACGACGTGCAGGAAGGCGTTCTCAACGTCGCATTCCGCGTGGCCGATGAGAACGGCCTGACGCTGATCGACATGAAGGATCTGCGGTCGCTGCTGGATGCGATCGTTCCGGTTGGCGGCAAGAAGGGAGCTGACGCCGAGGAGGATCCATTTGCCGAGATCCGCAAGGCCGCGCAGAGCTTCGGCAATGTGAGCAAGGCGACGGTTGGAACCATTCAGCGCCAGCTGCTGGTGCTGGAAAACCAGGGCGCAGCGAAATTCTTCGGCGAGCCGGCACTGGAACTGAAGGATTTCATGAAGACCGACCGCGACGGTCGCGGCATTGTCAACATCTTGGCCGCCGACAAGCTGATGGAGAGCCCGAGGCTCTACGCCACCTTCCTGTTGTGGTTGCTGTCGGAGCTGTTTGAAGAGCTGCCGGAAGCGGGCGACCTGCCGAAGCCTAAGCTGGTGTTCTTCTTCGACGAGGCGCATCTGTTGTTCGACGATGCACCGGACGCGCTGATGGACAAGATCGAGCAGGTGGTGCGCCTGATCCGCTCCAAGGGCGTCGGCGTCTACTTCGTCACGCAGAATCCGATCGACGTGCCGGACAAGGTGCTGGCCCAGTTGGGCGGTCGCGTGCAGCACGCGTTGCGCGCCTTTACGCCGCGCGACCAGAAAGCCGTGAAAGCGGCCGCGCAGACTTTCCGGCCCAATCCCAAGCTCGACACCGCCCGCGTTATCATGGAACTCGGCAAGGGCGAGGCGCTGGTGTCGTTCCTGGAAGGCGGTGGCACCCCGACCATGGTCGAGCGCGTCATGATCCGGCCGCCGACGGCACGGATCGGGCCGATCACGCCGGAAGAGCGCAAGGCGATCATGAACAAGAGCCCGCTCAAGGGCAAATACGATACCGCCGTCGATGCCGAGTCCGCTTACGAGATGCTGCAGAAGCGCGTGGCCGGCACGGCTGCGACTGCGGACGCACAAGATGGCGGAGCCGGCGCAGGCGGCGGAATCTTCGGGCAGCTGGGCGCGATCGTCGGCACCATCTTCGGCACCAACGTCAAGCGCGGGCGCCTCTCGACGGGGCAGGTCATTGCGCGGGATGTCACCCGCTCGGTCACCAACAAGGTGATCGGCGGCGTCGTGGCCGATCTCGGCAAATCGGTGGGTGGTTCGCTCGGTGCCTCGGTCGGCCGCTCGCTGGTGCGCGGCGCGCTCGGTGGATTGTTGCGGCGGTAACGGCGGGCGGGCTACAACTTCACGCAGGCAACAAGGCCCACAGCCAGGGATAATCAGCATGTCCAACGCGCAAATGCAGCCGGTCCTCGATCACATCGACGCCGATTTCGACAACAGTCTGGAACGGCTGTTTGCGCTGCTGCGGATCAAGTCGATTTCGGCCGATCCGGCCTTCGCCGGCGATTGCAAGGCGGCCGCCGACCATCTGGCCAAGGACATCGCGACGCTCGGTTTCAAGGCCGAGGTGAGGCCGACGGCGGGCCATCCTGCGATCGTCGCCAAAGCCAATGGCAGTTCCGACGGCCGGCCGCACGTTCTGTTCTACGGCCATTACGATGTGCAGCCGGTCGACCCGCTCAATCTGTGGCACCGTCCGCCGTTCGAACCCGTCGTCACCGATCACGCCGATGGCCGCAAGATCATCGTCGCCCGCGGGGCCGAGGACGACAAGGGGCAGCTGATGACCTTCGTCGAAGCCTGCCGCGCCTGGAAGAAGGTCACCGGCTCGCTGCCGGTCGATGTCACGATCCTGATCGAAGGCGAGGAAGAAGTCGGCTCGAAGAATTTCGTGCCGTTCATGGAGGCGATCAAGGATGAGCTGAGGGCGGACTACGCGCTGGTCTGCGACACCGGCATGTGGGACCCCAACACGCCCGCCATCACCACCTCGCTGCGCGGCCTGATGTATGACGAGGTCACCATCAAGGCCGCCAACCGCGACCTGCATTCCGGCGTGTTCGGCGGCGGTGCGCGCAACCCGATTCGCGTGCTGACCAACATTCTCGGCGGCCTGTTTGACGACAGCGGCCGCATCACCATTCCCGGCTTCTACGACGGCGTGAAGGATCTGCCGCCGGATATCCTGGCGCAGTGGAAGAACCTGAACCTGACACCCGAGTCGTTTCTAAAGCCGATCGGGCTCTCGATTCCGGCCGGCGAAAAGGACCGCCTGCTGATCGAGCAGATCTCCTCGCGCCCGACCTGCGACATCAACGGCATCGTCGGCGGCTACACCGGCGAGGGCTCGAAGACCGTGATCCCGGCGGAGGCTTCGGCAAAGGTCTCGTTCCGTCTGGTCGAGGGCCAGGATCCCCAGAAGATCAAGAAGGCGTTCCGAGACTACGTCACCGCGCGGCTTCCGGGCGACTGCAAGGCTGTCTTTACCGAGCACTCCAGTGGGGCTGCGATTGCGCTCGACTGGAACATGAAACCGCTGGCGGCTGCCAAGCGCGCGCTGACCGAGGAATGGGGCAAGGAAGCGCTCCTGGTCGGGTCCGGCGCCTCGATTCCAATTGTTGCGGATTTCAAGCGTACGCTCGGCCTCGACAGCCTGCTGATCGGCTTCGGTCTCGACGACGACAACATTCATTCGCCGAACGAGAAGTACGACCTCAAGAGCTTTCACAAGGGCATCCGCTCGTGGGCGCGGATTCTCGGCGCGCTCGCGGAGCCGGCGCGCTAAGCCGCGGCGTGACCAGGGATTGGATCTGGAAGGCGGCTGTCGCAGGTTTCTGCGGGAGTGCCGCGCATTCGCTGTTGATGTACCTGAAATGGCGGAGCGGCCTGCTTCCTGCGTTTCAACCCTATGAAAACCTTCAGGCCGCGCTTGGTCATCTGACAGGAGCCAAGGTCCATCCGATCATCCCATGGGCACTCTCGTTCCTGAACGGTTCGACGGTTCTCGGCTTCTGCTTCGGGCGGTTTTACTCCCGGCTGCCCGGCGAGGGCGGTATGGCAAAGGGCGCTGTATTCGGCGTCTTTGGCTGGGCGGTGATGGGATTGGTGTTCTTTCCGCTGCTGGGATTGGGACCGTTTGCCGCCAATCTCGACCTCGGCATCTGGCCAGCAATATTCTCGCTCGCGATGCTCCTCACATACAGCGTCATCCTCGGCATCGTTTACGCAGCCCTCAATCGAAAGCAGGTTCTGGCCGATCGATGATGGGTTTCGCTGCGCTCTACCCATCCTACGAAAATGAAAACGCCGCCCGGAATTGGGCGGCGTTTTGATTCGATAGTGCAGAGGCAGTTGGCGACTATCTTACACCAAAACTCCGAATCTTCAATTCCGGTAACCGGGATCGAGGCGATCGAGTTTGCGCAGCAGCGGCGGCCACACCAGGCTGGTGGAGCGCAATTCGGCACGGTCGGGATTGGCGAACAGCCGCTCGTTCCTGTCGATCACGGCCTGCTCGACCGGGTAGGCGGTCGGCCCCAGCATGCGGGTGCGCACCTGCATCGTACACGCCCGCTCCAGATGATACATGCGCTCGAAGGCGGAGGCGACGGAGCGGCCGACCGTGAGCGTGCCGTGATTGCGCAGCAGCATGTGGTTCTTGTCGCCGAGATCCTTCTGCAGCCGCGGGCGTTCGTCGTGGTCCAGCGCCACGCCTTCGTAATCATGATAGGCGAGGTCGTGGGTGACGAACTGCGCCGTCTGGTTCATCGGCAGCAGGCCTTCCATGCAGCTTGCCACTGCCGTTCCGTCCGGTGTGTGCAGGTGAAGAACGCAGCCGGCGTCCTCGCGCACTTCGTGGATGGCCGAATGGATGGTGAAGCCTGCCGGATTGATGCTGTATTCGCTCTCGCTGAGCTGGTTGCCGTGCAGATCGACCTTGACCAGGCTCGACGCGGTGATCTCCTCGAACATCAGGCCGTAGGGGTTGATCAGGAAATGATGGTCGGGGCCCGGAACGCGCGCCGAGATGTGGGTGTCGACCAGATCGTCCCAGCCGTACAGCGCGACGAGGCGATAGCAGGCGGCGAGGTTGATGCGCTGGTTCCATTCGGCATCCGTCATGCCGGAGTGGACTTCCTTCAGGCGAGCTTCGGCTGGTGACATGGCTGCTTCTCCCGAAAGTTGCTGATTTTCGGGAGTGAGCCTAGCCCTGCACCGAGTTGGCAGCAAGGTACGCAGCGAGGGTGGCAGTCATGCTGTTGCCGGTTACGGCGCAGTTACGGCGCCGGTATCGCCAGCAATGTCGAGATGCCGCGGCCGCGGATATCGTAGACGCGGGCGAAGACGACGTCGTCGCGCTTGATCTCCACCATGACCGGCGCGGTGAGGCCCTTGCAGTAGAATTCGCCGAGCGTCATCGCGAAGTCGGCGGACTGGCTGTCCCAGCCGATCGTGAATTCCGGGCCGAGAGCGACCTGCGCCGGCCGCTGCGGGCCGCACACCGCGACCTTCCATTTACGTCCCTGTGGCGGCGATTCCTGCCGTTCGACCAGGTCTTCGCGCAGGCCGTCGGACGCCTGCTTCAGTGCCAGCCCCCAATAGTCCAACATGAAGAAATTGTCGGCGGAACGCACCGTGCCGGCGATGTGATTGAAGTGGGCGTATTCGTAAGGATGCAGCCGGATCATCTCGCTCAGCGGCAACAGCAGGCCGAACGAGAACACCGCCATCGCCGCGGGTTGCCAGCGGCGGTGATTTGCCTTCAGCCACTCCATGGTCCAGGCGAACGCGGCACCGGCGAGCACGGCCATCGGCGGGATGACGAAAATGAAATGCCGGATGCCGTTGTAGAGCGCCGGGCGCTTCACCATCGCAATCACCAGCGGCAGCGTGGCCGCCATCGTCAGCATCAGCAGGATGGTCTTGCGGCGCGAGGGTACATCCTTGCGCGACAGCGACATGAAGGTGACGACGATGCCCGCAACCAGGAGACCAATTAGCACTTCGGGAAGCTGCAGGGCGAACAGCGTCGGCAGGTACGACCACGGCATGTCGGGGACCGACACCAGCGCACCGTCGAACATTTCCTTCCAGGGCTTCTCGAAGAAATGCGAGAAATAGGTCAGCGCCTGCAACGGATTTCCAGGCTTGATGATCGACCACGGCCACACCAGCCCCATGATCAGGTATCCGAAGACGAGGCCCGGCAGCAGCACGTAGACGACATGACCGAAGCGATGGATGGCGTTGCGCGCCCCCTGCGTGCGGACTTCCTCGATCAGCAGGGGCAGGAAACCCACCATCGCGTAGACCAGCGCCAGTCCGCCGAGAATCCGACAGCCGATGGAGAGTCCGGCGCCGAGGCCGATGATTAGCACCGTCCGCGGCGAGGGCTTCGGATATTCCTCGGCGAGGCGCACCAGGCCCAGCATCAGGATCACCATCGAGACGGCAAATGGCGCATCCTTCGGGTTCATGAACATGTGCCCGTAGAAGGTCGGGCACAATGCAAGCAGCAGCAGCGTCGCCAGCCCCGCAAGCGGGCCGCCGACGCGCCGCGCCAGCCGCCACGTCACCGCAAGGCCGATCAGGCCGACGACGGCGCCGAGCAGGCGGCGGGTTTCGAACAGTTCCAGTGGAATGATCTTGTGCAGCAGCGCCGCAGCCATGTCGAAGCCGCCGCCATACATATAAAGATTGGCAAACGAGAGCGCGGCGGTGTCGGTAAAACCGGAACCGAACATGCGCAGCAGGAGGTCTGCGTATTCGGCGTGGGTGTAGTCGTCCCAGCCTAATCCGTAGTCACGAAAGGTCAGACCCGCGATCAAAGTGACCGCGGCGAGCACGAAGACGGCAAGGTCGTCGCAGGTCCGCTCCACCGAGCGCCGCGCGGGCGTATCGAGGGCAGAAGTCGTGATCGATGACATGGATTGGTAACCCGGCGTGTCCCCTATGGCCCAACTACGGAGCTCTTGAGCCTCATTCCCCGGTACCCATATAGCGTAGTTCCATTACCAAGTAATTGGGAATTGTGGCGTAAAGCCCTGATGCATTGCAACAAAAGGGCAGTAAATGGTAGGCGGTACAATTACGGCCGGCCCGCTGAACGGGACCTGAATGGTGCGGGCCGCCCGCGCCTAGAAACCTCCATGCGGGCAACGCTTTGTTGCGGAACGCTGTGCTCAATTGCCGGTTGGCGATGCACGCAATATGACGCTATCGTGGCATGGGCGGTTTGCGAGCTTCTAGGACGCGGCTGCGGGGGTTTGGTTCGATGATGTTTGTGATGTTGGTCGTCGGCATCGGCCTTGTCTTGACGGGCCTGCTGGCGATCGGCTTTGGAATTCCGATCAAGGAGTTCAGCACCGGCAATACCCTCATCGTCACCGGCGTGATGGGCGTTTGCACCGGCGCGATCATGTTCGCGCTCTGGATCGCCGTCAGGGAACTGAAGAACGTCGCGCGAAGGCTCGGTCCGGTCGTATCGCAGACGGCTGGCGAAGCCGCGATCGAGGCGGCACTGGCCGCCGAAGAAAGTGCTTTCCCGTCCGCCCGCGACCAGCCGGCCGCGCCGCACGCGGCCAGCACGCCGCCAGCCCCGCCGCCGTGGCAGGATGAGGATGTCCTCCGCGACCATCCGATTCCCGAGCCCATGTTTCCGGAAGACACGGTGCCTCCACCGCCGCAGGCGCCCAAGCAGAAGCGCAATCTGTTCTTCCAGTCGACGTCGCGGAAGGAGCGCGACCGGACGCAGCGGACCAGTGAGCCGCTGCCGCTGGACATGCTGTCGTCGGATCTCCGCCCCAGCCCGCCGCTGGTCGACCCGGTCGAGCCGCAAGCCGCGCCGTTCAACGATGCGCGGGCCAGGGCCGATCGCGCGAGGTCCGGCGAGAGGCCGCCGCGGCGCGGCCCGCGTGCGCCGATGTCGTTCGATGAAGACGACGCCGGACCTGCCCGAAACGAGGATCAGCCGTCCGTGACGATCCTGAAGTCGGGTATCGTCGATGGCATGGCCTATTCGCTGTATTCCGATGGCTCGATCGAGGCCCAGATGCCGGAGGGCCTGATGCGCTTCGCCTCGATCGACGAGTTGCGCGCACATCTGGATAAGCGGGCCTGAGCCGGCAATACTTGCCGCAAAAGCCATATCGAAAATAAAGCGCTCCCTTCTTGTCAGATTTCCGGTAATCCGTTCATAATCGCCAAGTGATACTGCAAGTCGTCGTAGATTCCGCCGGTGTATAGGAGCGGCCGGATACTGTCCCAATCGCAGCGGCCGGTAGGGCATTCGCCATCCAGGAAGGTTGAGCCATGAACGATTCCGCCGGCAAGACGACCGTCGAGCTGACCGCCAATATCGTCTCGGCCTATCTGAGCAATAATCCAACGCAGGCCTCGGAAATTCCGAACCTGATCAGCCAGGTTCATGCCGCGCTGTTGCGGGTGTCGACCGGCCGCGTCGACGCGCCGCTGGAGCCGGCCAAGCCGGCGGTGTCCGTGAAGAAGTCGATGACCCCGGAATATCTGGTCTGCCTCGAGGATGGCAAACGCTTCAAGTCGCTGAAGCGCCATCTGCGCACGCAGTACAACATGACGCCGGAACAATACCGCGACAAATGGGGTCTGCCGCCGGACTACCCGATGGTCGCGCCGAACTACGCCGTGGCGCGTTCGCAACTCGCCAAGAAGATGGGCCTCGGTCAGCAGGCGCGGAAGCAGAAGTAATCAAAAGGCTCTATAGCGTTTTCAAGCGAAGTGGATACCGGTTCGCGTAAAGAAAACGCGTCAAAACAGAAAACTAAAGCCCGGTTCTGATTCAATCAGAACCGAACAGGCTCTAGGACGCCGCAGCCAGCGTCTCGCGCGCATCGGAGCGGATGCGCTCGACCATCGACCGCAGGCCGTTGGAACGCTGCGGCGTCAGGTGCTCGCGAAATCCGAACTCGTTGAACACGGCAAGCGCATCGGTCGAAAGGATCTGCTGCGGCGTGCGGCCGGAATACAGCGTGAGCAGGATGGCGATCAGGCCGCGCACGATATGGGCGTCGCTGTCGCCGAGATATTTCAGGCGCGGTTCGCCGTCGCCGCTGCGATCGATCTGCCTGGAGAGCCAGACCTGGCTGACGCAGCCGTTCACCTTGTTGGCTGCGGAATGTTCCGCCTCCGGCATCGGATCGAGCGTGCGGCCGAGTTCGATGACGTACCGGTAGCGGTCGTCCCATTCCTCGAGCAGTTCGAAATTGTCCCTGATCTCGTCGATCGTCATCGCCGTCCGCGTCCAATCCCAAAACGTCTATATAGGGTGCGGTTTGATCGAAAGCGACGAAAATGGAACCGGTTCCGTGGCCTTATTTGCGCTAATTCAGTGCGGCGCCAGGCCCCGGTATTCGACCGCCATGTCCTCATCCGTCAGCGTCTCGCGGGGGGACGCATCCGTGGCCGTAGCCTCGGCGTCCATGCCACCGATCGAGTTGGTATGATCGGGCGACTTCTTGTCGGCGATGATCTTGTACAACTGGCGGGCGCCGTCCTGCGCGCGCTGGCCGATCGCGGTCGCGGCCTGGCCGCCGACCTCGCAGGCCGCCGGCTGGCGCTTGCAGAACTGGCCCATGTCGGAGACGGCAGCGGTGGCGGCCGACACCGCCTCCGATGCGCCGATCTGCGGCGCCTTCTCGGATTCCGGCGTCGTGTCCCTGGGCAGGAGCACGAGCACGAGCCCAAGCCAAAACGCCATGCGAAGCAGAAAGAACATCTCGCGACCCCGGTCGTCTCTTATGATTCCGTTGCGGTTGACCCGCTGGTTTGTTCCTGACTAGCAGCCGTCGATAAACCCCAAATGTTTGTATTGAGATAAAGCCCGCGAAATTTGCCGGCGAGCTGGAACGATTCGATTCGACGTAAATTTTTGATTGACGAAGCGAGGAAGCCACGAGTGGCGCGTCCACCATTTCGAAACCATAGATCGCACAACCCGGAAACCAAGCGTTCACCATCCGCGTGGAATGAGCGGCGCACGAGGCGCGAAACTTGCGCGAATGCGCGGTGTTCGACGGCGGTCCGCCGAGCCTTAGCGTTCGCTTAATTTCGCTCTGACACGGTGGCGCAAAGATCAAGGGGGCGTTCCGGCGCGTCTTTCCGACGAACAAGCCGAAGCGCAAGAGCAGTGATTGTTTTGAGTATTATCCGCGATTGTCTCGATGCGCTGCTGCATCCCTCGGCACGATACGACGCGCTGACGCGCGCCCGTCATCGCGCGTTCATGGCGCCGCGGCTGCTCGGCAGCCTGGTCGCGCTCGCAGCTTTCCCGGTCTATCTGGCGATGCGCGGGGCGCCGACGGCGATCGAGGTCGCGGCATTCGCCTGGCTGATCGCGCCCATCCTGCTGTCCTGGTTCCTGTCGCGCACCGGCCGCTATGAGGGCGCGCACGTGCTGTCATCGCTGGCGATGGCGGGCCTCGTGATGATGGTTGCCGTCAACACGGGCGGCATCGAATCATTCGCCGCGATCTGGCTCGTCGTCGTTCCGCTCGAAGCAGCACTGTCGGCCTCGCGCCGCGTGGTGGCGTTCGCCTCAGTAGTGGCGCTGTCATGCTCCGCCTTGCTGATCGCGCTCGGATATTTTCATCTGTTGCCGGTGTCGGAGCCGAACGTGGCGCTGCGCGGCTTCCTGATGGCTTCAGGCGTGGTTTCGGCGATCCTCTATGCGGGAGGGCTTGCGTTCGGCGCCGAGTCGCTGGCGCGCACGTCCGTCTCGCTCCTCAATATCGAGGAGGAACGCTACCGCCTGCTCGCGCTCAACATGAGCGACGTTATTTCGCGTCATGGCCCGAACGGCACCGTGCAGTTCGTTTCGCCCGCGGCGGAAGCCTTGCTCGGAACATCCGTCGCGCGGCTCACTGGCTACGGCCTGTTCGACCGCGTCCATGTCGTCGATCGTCCGGCGTATCTGACGGCGCTGTCGGATGCGGCGCGCGGCGGTGAATCGCGCAGCGTCGAGTTCCGCATTCGCCGCGATATGGTGCGCGGCCACGATCTTTCCGCCGATTTCATCTGGGTCGAGATGCGTTGCCGGCCGCTCGATCAGGCCGCGCCGGAGGCCGAGGTGGTCGCCGTGATGCGCGACGTCACCGACCGCAAGATGCAGCAGCACGCGCTCGAAATGGCGCGCACCGCCGCCGAACAGGCGGATGCATCGAAGACCCGCTTCCTCGCCACCATGAGCCACGAACTGCGCACGCCGCTGAACGCCATCATCGGCTTTTCCGAGATGATCGTGCAGGAAGACGTGCTGATGGTCGATGCCGCCAAGCGCAAGGAATACGCGCAGCTCATCAACGATTCCGGTCAGCATTTGCTGTCGGTCGTCAACGGCATCCTCGACATGTCGAAGATGGAAACCGGCAATTTCGAGATTTCGGCGGAGCCGTTCGGACCGCGCGCGGCGCTGCTGCATTGCTGCAATCTGCTGGCGCTGAAGGCGCGGGAAAACGGCGTCGATCTGATTACCCGCGCGTCGGAGGATCTGCCCGTGATGAACGGCGATCCGCGGGCGTTCAAGCAGATCGCGCTGAACCTCGTCGCCAACGCCATCAAGTTCACCGAGCGCGGCGGCAGCGTGACCGTCTCGGCCACGGTCGAGGGATCGCGGTTGATGCTGCGGGTTGCCGATACCGGCGTTGGTATCGCCGCCGCCGACCTGACGCGGATCGGCGATCCGTTCTTCCAGGCCGGCAAGACCTTCGAGCGCCGGCATGAAGGCACCGGGCTCGGCCTGTCGATCGTGAAGGGCCTGGTCGGATTGCACAACGGCGAGATCAGCGTGCAGAGCAAGCTCGGCGAAGGGACCACGGTGTCCGTGGCCTTGCCGCTTGACTTCGCGCCGCCATCGGCGCCTTCAAGCAACATCGCGACGCTGAAGCCGGCGCTGCGTTCCGGATTACAGGAGTTGGCCAAGGAATTGACAAAGGAATTGACACCGGAATTGACGAAAGAGTTGCCCCATCAGGTGAAGAAGCGTGCCTAGACGTACTGACGACGATGAAGAAGTGCCGCGCCGGCGCCGCCGGAGTGCGAAGGCGGCTGCGATCGAGGCCGAGGAGGAGCGCGGCCTGGTGATGCGGATCTTCCTGCACAGTCCGAAGGACGTGGTTGCAGGCCTGATTGCGGCGACTGCCATTTGCGCCATCCTTACCAATGCGCTGTTCCTGCAGGCCGGCCGTCATCCGTCGCCGATGTTCGGCTCCGTCATCACTCTGCCGCCGCCGCAGGCCGCCGTCACAAACCCGTTGCCGCGCCCGCGCCCGGTCGTCGAGGCCGATGCGCAGGAGACGAGGCAGATCGAGGTGAGGGGAGCCGATTCCAGACAGGCCGATTCCAGGAATGCTGACGCGATGACCAATCTGGTGGTCAAGTCTACCAGCGCACCCGCCACGACGCCTGCCAACGTGGCCCGGCCGCCGGCACCGATTCCTGCGACCGCGCAAAGCGCAGGCGCGCGCCGGGTGGCGGCGGTACAGCGCACGCTCACCCAATATGGCTACGGCCAGTTGAAGGCGACCGGTGCGATCGGGTCGGATACCCAGGCCGCGATCGCAAAGTTCGAGCGTGAGCGGAAGCTTCCGGTGACCGGCCAGATGTCCGATCGGCTGGTGCGCGAACTCTCGGCCATGGTCGGGCACCCGATCGAGTAGCTTCCCGCTTCCCGGCAGTCTATCGTCTGTCCATGAGATTGAAATCATCCATCTGGGTGGCCGCCTATCTGCGCCGCTGCCAGACCGAGGGAATCTTCGGCGCCGTGCGCAAGCGCGGCGCGGAGGAGGCCGGCGCGGTATTCGTCAAGGTGGCGCTGCTCGACGGCAACGCCATGCTGTATGCGCCTGCGCCGCAGACCTTCTATGACGAGAGCCGGCCGAGCGAGCGACTGTTCGCGCCGTCTTCGCCGCAGCCGGTGCCGGAACAATCCGTGGAGGAACGCCTCGCCAAGGAACTTCGCTTCGATCCGGACGCATGGATCGTCGAGACCGAGGACCGGGCAGGGCGGCATTTTCTCGATCTGGCGAAGGCGTAGTCTGGAATTGCGCCGGCCAAAAAAAATGCCGGCGCCGGTGCTCAAGTAACTTTCCGCGCAGCGTGAATGGTCCAGGTGCCATCAAACGCGCCTGATACCGGGTGGCTGCCATGTCCCTTTGCCGACCGGCAGAATCGAAGGCGCTTCTGTTTTCGGCCAGTAGAGCCGCATCGCCGTATATATCGGACCGTTCGGCGCTGGCAGCCAGTTCGATTCCTTGTCCGCACCCGGCGACTTGTGCTGGACGTAAAGCGTCAGCGACCCGTCGGCGTTCTTCTTCAAGGTCGGCAGCATCGGCGAATTGATCAGATAGCGGTTGATCGGATTTTCGATCAGCAACTGGGTCTTGCCATCGTACATTGTCACTGACCAGAAGGCGTTGACCGGCGGCAATTGACCGGCCGGGAAGGTCAGCGTGTAGTTATGCTGGCTGCCGTCGAGCGGTCTGTCTTCCGAATCGAATTTTCCGAGCGGATAGGTCGCTTCCACCGCATCGTTTCCATAGATGCCGGCCTTGGCGCCTGCGGCGCGTTTCAGCCAGTCGCCATTGAAGAATCCGGCGTCGCCAAAGAGGGAGCTGAGCCGCCATCCGTTGACCGACACGCCGGCCTTGTCGATGGCCTCGGCGATTTTTCGTTCTCCTTGCTTCATGCCGATGAGAATCTCGGCTTTGTGCTCAAGCGGCAGATCCCTGAAGCTGAAGGTCTTTCCGGCCCCGACACCGATGCGCGCGAGCCTCGCCCGGATATCTTTCTCGTTCTCGAGCGCCGGCGCGAACTGCAAGCAGAAATCGAGATACTCGAAGAAGTTCGTCTTCGCGAGTTCCTTGTCGATCTTCGGAAAATTCACGGTCGGCGAAGCGGGTGGCGCCGGCTGCTTCAGATAGGCGGAAAGCGGCTGCGCCTTGTAACCGGCTTGCACCTTCGTCACGTTGTCGATATCGCCCGGATCAAGAAGCTGGGTGCGGTAGAGGGCGAGCGAGAACTGCGTGCCCGACTGGAACACCTTCCTGATTCCGGCGGGAGTTGTTCCCTTCCACTCCGGTCCGACGACCATGTAGTCGCCAGCATCGCTTCCAGTGGCGCGGCTGCCGACATAACCGTAATTGAAGGTGTTGCCGTCGACAAGCTGGACAGAGTAGTAGCGCTTTGGATCCACCGCCGGGACCGAAAGCACCATCGGCTCGGTCCTCAGGTCCATCCACGCAACCGAATAGGGCGTGTCGCTGTTCGGCGAAATGACGGCGGTATCTTTATAAGTAAAGACCTGGGATTCGTTTTTGATCTGATTGAACGGCGCCTTGAATTGCCCCGAGTTGCGATCGACGGCGTACTCGTACATGACGCCGTAGTTCATCACGATCGGAAGACCGTAGATGGATCCGGCTTCAGCGATGTCCTTGGCCTCGATAATGCCAGGGTAGCCCTGCGCCATCAGGAGGCTCGGCCTCGCAATCGCGGCGCCGGCGGCGATCGCCGCGGTGGAGCGAAGTAGATCTCGCTTCGTCAACATTTGCCGTATTCCTTTGTTGTTCGATTGAGCTATCGAAACGATCTGCATTCGGATGTCAGGAAATCCATTGCAGCTTATTGGTTGATATGCCGACCGACACATTGACCGCGGCCTCTCCCCTGTTCGGATTGATGGCCATCTACTTCGAAGTCCTTGACTGCTAGACCCGCTTGATACCAGGCGGCTGCCATGTCCCTTGGCCCGCCGGCAGGATCGAAGGTGGCGTAGGCTTCGGCCAGTACAGCCGCATCACGAGATAGATTTTGTCGTCCGGCGCTGGAAGCCAGTTTGCTTCCTTATCCGCGCCGGGGCTGTCTTTTTGGATGTACAGCGTCAGCGAGCCGTCTGCGTCCTTTTTCATCGCCGACAACATCGGAGAGTTGATGAGGTAGCGATTGATCGGGTTCTTGACCAGGAACTGGCTCTTGCCGTCGTACATCGTAACAGACCAAAACGCATTCACTGGCGGCAACTGGCCGGGTGCGAAGGTGATGGTGTACTTGTGCTTGCTGCCGTCGAGAAGCTCACCGGTCGCGTCCTTTCGGGTATATGGGTACATCGCTTCTACGGCATCGTTGCCATAGAGACCGCCCTTGGCGGCG
>JAESGW010000374.1_pt1 | contig 53772 bp, 43 predicted proteins | sample 9269791 | NCBI WGS metagenome assembly JAESGW01 (sample SAMN16773120, study PRJNA677053) | algae metagenome | isolation source: Aphanocapsa lilacina HA4352-LM1 and co-occurring heterotrophs from near cave... | place: USA: Maniniholo cave, near Haena, Kauai, HI | collected 2009-07-28
AAGCCCTCTGACGGGAGACCCGGCCGGCGAGGTGAGTCGTCGTACGCGCGCCAGAGCAGCGGTGTCGCTTGCGGCGAGAGCTGCCTCCGGACGGGCGCCCGTTCCCAGCGCCACGATGGCAGCGGCGAGCGAACGACGGTCGGCTGGGCTGATGGCGGCGTCGTCTGCTGCCATCTCGAGGAGCACGGCGGTCTGCTCGTGCGCATCCCCGAAGAGCGGGACCCACGGGAAGGTCTTGGCAAGCGCCCCCGAGTAGGCCAGCGCCAGGTCGTGTCGCGCTCGTAGGTGACGACGCTCGTGGCCCAGGACCAGCTCGCGCTCACGATCGCCCAGGAGGGCGATCGCCGCTGAAGACAGCACCACAGTCCCTTCCCCACTGCCCGGCAGGCAGTAGGCGACGGGAACCTCGTGCTCGATCACGGTGAAGCCACCCGGATCGCGCCGACCGATGAGAGCCAGTGCATCAAGCTGTGATCGACGCACCCTGCGTGTCCGCGCGAAGCTGCGGACCGTCGTGGTGACGAGCATCGCCGTGAGGCACGCGACCATCGCGAGGCCCAGGACGCCGGGCCAGCTACCGAGAGGCGTCTCGTAGTGCTCGACGATCGTGAGCGTGTGGGCGCCCATGAGGTAGGCCAACGAGAACCTCAGCGGAAGGAACGGGAGCGCCAGGGCGATCGCGGCCAGCAGGATGGACGCCATCACCGACGTCGACAGTGCTTGCCAGCCGATGACTGCCACCCGGGGAGAGCGTGCTGCCCATGATCGACTCAACAGCCACCGTCCGAGCGAGGACGCGAGACACGCGAAGGCGACCAGCAGGAGTGCGGCGGTCACGGCGCGTCGTCCACTCGCTCCGACAACGCCGACAACAGGTCTGCGGCCTCGTCGCGGTCCATCTTCCCGACCAGGTGGAGGAGGGCGGCAGTGCGGTCCTGACTGTCGGCGAGAACTTCGTGCAGGACGGCCGCGGTGTGCTCGTCCCGCGAGGAGACAGGTGAGTAGAGGTAGGCCTTGCCGTGCTTCTGCCGCGTCACGAGGCCCTTCGAGTGAAGGTTGTCCATGACGGTCATCACCGTGGTGTACGCGAGCTCACGCTCCTCTGTGAGCGTCTCTCGCATCTCTCTCACGGACACGGGATTCCCCACACTCCACAGGTGCTGCATCACCATGGCTTCGAGCTGACCCAGCTGCCTCACCTGCGTTGCCCCTTCTCCCGATCCTTGCTACGAGCTTCCATCGTAGGAGGCAGGCGTCTGTGTGTCAGGTCCGCCTGTGCCAGCTGGCCCAGGTAGGTGTTGTACGCCGTCAGCTCCTTGTCGCCTCCTCGCTCCTCCTGACGGTCGTAGCGTCGGCGCTCACGACGATCGGCTCTCACCCAACCTGCGATCAGGGCGACAGCCATGATGAGGATCGGGTACTCCCCCATCACCCAGCCGATCGAAGCGCCGACGTACTGGTCGTCGAGCAGCGACCGACCCCACGGTCGGCCGAGGGCCTCGAACCAGCCAGCTGCCAGCACCGTGGAGCTCGACATCAGGCTGACGGCGAAAAGAGCATGGAAGCCGAACGTGACCAAGATGAGGAGCACGCGGAGTGGATACGGCGTACGTCGGGGTGCAGGGTCGGAGCCGACCACGCTCTCGGTGAAGAGGTAGCCGGTGAGCAGGAAGTGCACGGTCATCACCACGTGCGCGGTGTGGGACTCCAGCGACATCTCGAAGGCCGAGGTGTAGTAGAACGCCACCATGGAGACGACGAACATCCCTGCAGCCACGACGGGGTGCCCGAGCACGTGAACAGGTAGGGAGCGGCTCACGCTCAGCGCCCACTCCCGCGGCCCTCTCGATCCGTCACCGCGGCGCGCCAGCGACCGCAACGCAAGCGTGATCGGTGTCCCCAGAACCAGGAAGACCGGAACCGCGGTCGCAACGGTCATGTGCTGGACCATGTGCATGCTGAACAGCACGCGGCCGTACGTCCCCGGCGCACCGTTGGTGGCCCACAGGAAGAGCAAGCACCCGACCAGCCACGACGCGGTGCGCAACCATGACCACGTATCCCCTCGCCGTCGCAGGCGTCGGGCAGCCAGCAGGTACCAGGCGATCGCGGCGACCCCGAGCGGGAGGAAGAGCGCGTCGACGTTCCACGCAGTGATCCATTGCGAGGCATCGAGCGGCACGGGCAGCGGCCTCCCCAACAGGGACTCGGCTGCAGTGAGGGGGCGTGGCGGCTCCTGCGGAACAGGTGGGGCCGTGCGGGCGAGCGCGACTCCCAGTCCGGCTGCGCCCGCCAGGACTGCCAGCTCGACGCCGGCGAGTCGCCAGAATGCGAGGTCCGCGCCGCGTGCCACGGCGGCGAGGGTGCGGCGACGGTGCCACCAGCCGGCCGCCGCCAGCATCGCGACAGCGGCGAGCTTTGCCCCGAGGATCACCCCGTAGGAGGACAACAATGATGCCGGCGACGGTAGGCGTAGCCACGCCCCGAAGGCTCCCGAGATCGTCACGATGCCCAGGCACCATCCGGCCAGGCTCGAGTAGCGGCGCACCGAGTCGAGCAGCGAGTCGCCCAGCAGTCGCCGCACCAGCACCAGCGCGACGAGCCCGCCGAGCCAGACGCTGGTGCCGACGAGGTGGAAGAACTGGAGGTTGACGGCTTCGTCGTGGTTGAGGCTGCTGGCTGCGTGCCCGGTCAGGGCCATCGGCCAGAGGGCCATGAGACCCATGAACGCGGCGATGCCCGCTCCCCCGATCCGACGGACCAGGGTGCACGCAAACGCCACCGCACCGGCCGCGCCGACGCCCCAGAGTCCGTAGCGACCGAGCTCGAACTCCAAGGCGAAGAAAGCAGCCTGGCTGGCGAATCCGGGCACCCCGATGGCGCTTCCGGCGGAATCGGAGTAGACCAGCGCCAGCAGGACGATCCCCGACACGGACCACGCCGTGGCCGCCAGCTGCGCGCATCCCACCAGGCGCAGCTGCGCCGACCCAAGCCGCGACTTCGTGTCGCCGTGAGACGGCGGTATGCACACGGCAGCGACGACCAGCACCCCCACCGTCACCATTGCAGCCAGGTCACGGATCGCCTGGACCACGGGCAAGCCCACGCGGGTGAGAGCACCCGGATCAGGCAGGCCCTCGACGCCGAGCGGCGACAGCCCGCCCGACAGACCCGCGGCGACGAGCGCCATCATCACCGTCACGACAGGCGCAAACACCACCCAAGGCACCCCGGCCCGACGCGCCCATCTCATTCGGCCGGGTTGCGGCGCGCCAACCGCATGATGGTCCAGACAGAAAGGGCCAAGAGCACCAGCACCCCGCCGCCGAGCACCGCAAGCGGCCAAGACTCCCCCCGATCCCGGGCAGGAGTCGCCGTCGCATCCGTCTCGACGTCCGAGGTGGTTGCGCCACGGCCTGGGTCCTTGGGCTGCGGGTCCTCGGACGGCAGGCCGCCACCGGCCCGTACGACGAAGTCGACCGCTCCTACCACCGGGTGACCGTCGGCGGAGACGACTCGGAAGGTCGTTCTCCACCTGGTCGCCGAACGGGCGTTCGGCCGCAACGAGCTCGGAAGGAGTGCCACGAGGGTGCTGGGGGCTGCCCCGCCGCGGAGCTCGAGAGTCACGATCGCCCCGTCGCTGGCGCGCAGGTTGACCGTGCTGAGCCTCGCCTCGATCTCCTCCGAGAACTGCAGCCGCACCTCGCGTGGGACCTCATCGAGCACGGCCCCGTCAGACGGGACCGAATCGACTAGCTCGGTGTGCGCGTTCGCCGGCGACATCACCAGTCCTGCGGAGGAACCGGCGAGGGTGAACGCAGCGATCAGGATGGCAAGGGCCCTTCTGACGGGGCTCACCAGTTCGCCCTCGACACCAGGTAGAGCACGACGCCCGTGCCGATCGTGGCAATCAGACCGAGGATGATGGTGGAGATCGCATTGCCGTCCATGGGTCACACTCCTGCGTACGAGTGGAGGCCGGGGATCCAGAGGTTGACCCCGAAGAAGTTGAAGAGGAAGGCGAGGAACCCGGCGATCGCGAGAAGGCCGGCCCGACGTCGCCACCCGACGGTCGAGAGTGCGTGCAGGTGCGCGGCGTAGAAGACCCACGTGATGAACGCCCACGTCTCCTTCGGGTCCCAGCCCCAGTAGCGCCCCCAGGCGTTCTCGGCCCACACTGCACCAGCGATGACGGCGAACGTCCAGATGGGGAACGCAACGAGGTGGACCGTGTGGGCGAGTGCCCCGAAGTGGTCCTCCTGGTCGTTCCCGCCGCGGCGTTGGCGGACGAGCTGGGCGACGGTCGCCAACGCGCCGACGGTGAACAGGGCTCCTGCTGCGATGGCCGCCGCGACATGGACCACGAGCCACCGTGAGTTCAGGACCGGCACCAGGTCGTCGACCGGGGTGTAGAGCGAGGTGACCGACACCCCCAGGAGCACCAGCACGAGCGCGACCGTCCACGGCGCGAGACCTCCAACAGGCCGTCGGCGGCTGTAGATCAGGAAGGCCACTGCGACCGCTGCGGACCCTGTTAGTCCGAACTCGTACATGTTCCCCCACGGGGCTCTGCCTGCCGCCACCCCGCGCGCCACGACTGCCAGGCACACCAGGATCGTGCCGAGCACCACTCCGGCCTGACCGGCTCCAGCCAGTCGGGTCGAGCCGTGCGTCGGCGCCGACCGCAGCGCCGGTGCGTCTCTGGGTCCTTCGAGGGCAGGGACCGGGACGGACAGGGGCGCCGTCCGGGTCCGGGTGCGGGACAGGGCCGCCGCGAGGGCCAACACGACGAGGGCGAGCGAGAAGACCGCCAGAGCCGACGTCACGAATGCATCAGAGAGTGCCGCTGCGTCGAATGACGTCATTCTTCCTCCTTGTGTTGGCGGCCATCTGCGGGCGACAGACCGATCGCAGATGCCAGGGCGTGGAGCTCACCGGGCGGCACTGGCCGTCGAGAGAGCGACCGTGCGGCGACCTCGACAGTCCCGTCGTCGTTGCGTCGGACCCAGATCCGTCTGCGAGGCACAGCGAGCGATGCCGTCAGACCGAGCATCAGCAGGATCGCCGCGACCAGCGAAACCTCCTTGCCCGGGTCGCGAGCCACCTGGAAGTTGGCGAAGCGCGACAGACCGTCGAAGGTCACGGAGCCGAGTCCGTCGGGCAGCCGCACCGTCTCCCCCGGAGCCAGCCTCACCCGCCACGGCTTCCCCTCTCCGTCGCGAACCTGTTCGAGGTCGGTGAAGTCCAGCTCGTAGACCGATTGCGTGGTCCCGTCATCGAGACCGAGGTCGCCGGTGAAGGCCATCAGCTGGACGATCGGGTTGACCTGGTCCGGGAACGCGGAGACGCCCATGCCGTCTGGCCCTTCGACCGCCGTGGGAAGGAAGAGGCCCTGCAGCGCCAGCGGGGCCGGGCGGGCGTCGGGCACCTTCACCACGCCGTCGGAGGTGAACGCTTGGTCCACGGGCAGGAAGATGGTGGGCCCCGAGGCTGCGACGTCCCCGTTGCCGTCCCGCACGGTCAGCTCAGGCGCGTAGCCGTGACCGGTCAGGAAGAACTTCGTGCCGTTGATGTCGAGGGGCCGGTTCGGGCGAACCGTGAAGGTGCCGTTCTCCTCGTCGCCCTCGTAGGAGACCGCCGCCTCGAACGAGCGCGGCTCGCCGAACCGGGCGCCCTCAGTCTCGAACTCCGCCTCGAAGTCATCGAGAGTCACCTCCAGCGGTTCGAGCCCGTTCACATCCGCCCATGGCGCGGGCGTCAGGGCGTCGTACGAGGAGGCGACATTGGCGAACGTGGTGCCTTCGACAAGTGCGACGCGACCTTCGTAGCCGAAGAGCTTGCCGCCGGCCACACCGAAGAGCAGCACCAGCAGCGAGAGGTGGAACGCGAGGTTGCCGAGCTCACGCGAGCGCCCCTTCTCGGCTCGCACCTCGTGGCCTGTGCTGGTGACCCTGAACCTCCGGGCACGCAGGTAGGCAGCCGCAGCGTTCAACGGGTCGGTCGTTGCCGCGGCGTCACCACGTCGATGACCCGTCTCGCGTGACAGGCGTCGCGGAGCCGGGGGCGGTGCGGCTCTGAAGTCACGCCACAACTGGGCGCACCTCGGCACCACGCAGCCAGTCATGGAGACCAGCAGCAGCACGTAGACCGCCGCGAACCACGGAGCGCTGTAGACGTTGAACAGGGACAGGCGATCCAGCCACGGGGACAGGTCGGGGTGCTGGCGGTAGAAGTTCGCCACCGCCGCGGGGTCGCTCGCGACACCTCTCTGCGGCAGGAGAGAGCCCGGAACCGCAGTGAGGGCCAGCAGCACCAACAGCACGATGGCCGTCCGCATCGAGGTGAGTCGGCGCCACGCCCAGCGCGCCCAGCCCGCAAGCTCGGTGGGACGCGGTCGAACGGGGGACGCGGGATCGCTGATCGCAGACCCGGAGGCGTCCTCCGATTCAAGCGTGTGGTCCTGCTGTGCGACGTCCATCGACTACATACTATCGCGCATAGTAGACATGCCTGACTCTCGGGCTTGACCCGTCCGCGGCAGACAGGCGGCCAGGCGCCCAGCGCAGGTTGTCACCGGCGACGCGCGCGGGATTCGGGTCGTCCCGACGTCTACTATTCTGCGTAGTACGTCTTGGGAGCGCCCGCGCACGCCGCGGCGGGCGGACAGCAAGACCCGTCGAAGGAGCCGCCTTGCGTCGTCGAAGGCTTGTGGATCGGAACGAGAACGACAGCACAGCGCCGGTGTACGCCGAGCGGCTCAGAGTTCCGACCCGCTGGTGGGCGCTGGGATCGCTCTTGGTTGCCAGCTTCTGGCTCGCGATGGCAGTCGCCGTCCCGGAGACGCTCGCGTGGTCGGTGACAGGGCTGCTCTTCCTCCTTCTCATCGCCCTGTTGAGCTCCTTCGGAGCACCACAGATCGTGGTCACGGACGAGTGGCTCTACGCCGGTCGAGCTCGTATCCGACGGTCGTTCCTCGGGCCTGCGACATCACTGAGTGCGCCTCAGATGCGGCTCGCAGCAGGACGCGACGCCAACGCCCGCGCCTATCTGCTGCTCAGGCCGTACATCGCCACCGGGGTCCGCATCACCATCGACGATCCCACGGACCCCGCGCCGTACTGGCTCCTCAGCTCTCGTCGAGCCACGGAGCTGGCCGCGGCGCTCAGCGCCGGGCGCTCCCCGTTACCCTGAACCAGAAGGCCGCTCCCGCACGAGCGAGGCCGCATGTGTCCGCACGGCGCCCCTCGAGGAGAGAGACGTGAGCAGCAGCAAGCAGCGGAAGGCCCGCCAGAGGGCAGAACACGAGCAGTGGGAACGCGACCAGCTTCAGCTGGCCCAGCGCCGCCGTCGCAATGTGCTGCTCATGGCCGCAGCAGCGGTGCTCACCCTGACGCTCGCCGTCGTAGCGGCAGTCATCTCTACCTCTCGCGACGCTCCGCCGCAGACGGTCGGGGAATCCGCCAGTGAGCCGGCGAAGCTGATCCCGGAAGAAGCGGCTCGCGAGGCCCAGGCCGCCGAAGTCAACAAGGCGATCGAAGCCGGTGACGCCATAGCCGAGGACTACACCGTCCCAGCCGGCACCCCGGTCCGCAGCGGGCTGAAGCCACCGCCCGACGATCGCCCGGTGGCCTGTGCGGCAAGTGCACCGGCGAGTGCTCGTGCCGTCCGCCCCCGCTATCCCGGTGGTCCCGCACAGGTGCTTCGCGAGGGGACCGACTACGTCGCACGAGTCGAGACCTCCTGCGGCCCGATCACCATCGACCTGTTGGAGAAGCACGCCCCTGTCGCGGTCAACTCGTTCGTCTTCCTTGCCCGGGAGGGCTTCTACGACGGCCTCCTCTTCTTCCGTGACTTCGGAGGGGTGGCAGCTGCCCAGGCGGGCAGCGGTGACAACACGGTCGGATGGGACATCGGCTATCGACTGCCGGACGAGCTTGCCTTCGCGAAGCGCAGGGGTTACCCCGTCGGAACGGTGACCACCACGAGCGAAGGCCCCTACACCGCGGGGAGCGACTTCTACATCGCCTACGGCGAAGCGTTCGACGCCGGCTTCGAGACCCAGCGGACCCAGACCGTGCTCGGGCGCGTGCAGAGCGGAATGGGTGTCATCGACACCCTCACCTCCCTGGACCGGGTTGGGATGGGCGGCGAGGACTACGCGGAACGATTGTTCATCGAGTCGGTCACCATCGAGGAACGCTGACCTCAGAAGGTCGTCACGTGGACGTGGTCGTAGTGGTTGGCGGTCGCCGAACCGCGGTCCTCCATCCCCCGCCAGCCTTCGGCCGAGCGCTGCACGGACCAGATGTTCCTTGCGTGGATCGCGTAGCTCACACCAAGCGCCGAACTGTTCGCACGGATGAACTCCGCAACCTCCCACCCCCGGGCACCCGACACCATGATGTCGACGGCGATGCCTTGCGCGTGCTCGCCGTCGCTCCGCAGAGTGCCGTACGTCGTGATCTCCGGGAAGTTGGAGCACACCGCTTGATGGACCGCTCGGATGTTCGAGCTCACGCCGGCCGGCACCGAGGTGCCGTTGTCACATCGTCCGCTCAGTCCGCGCTCCGGTGAAGGCTTCTCCACGCTGAGGTATCCGGCCGTCACCCAACGCGCCTTCCCGTCGACGACGACTTCCTGGCGCCCCCCGAGCTCACGGCCGGTCAGCAAGACCTTGACCGATGCGTCCAGCAGGCCGACCTGCTCCGCCTTCTCGCCTGGCGCGGTCCAGAGGTTGAGGTCCGTGGTCGTCCACTGAGTGGTGTCTGCCGACTCGACCGCTCGCCTGATCGCCGCTGGGCGCATCATCTTCGCAGCCGGGGTCAGCGTGGCTGCGCCCGCGGGACTGGCGCCCGCGGGACTGGCGCCTGCCCCAGCGGCGGGACGCGCGGGCCGGCGCTCGCTTCGCGATACGAGAGGGTCACGCGTCAAGGCCGTACCTTCGCGCGGTGAGTCTGTCGACGAGACCGGTGGCGACAGTGCGTCTGTCGCCGCAAAGTCAGGCGCCGGCACCGGGACGTTCTGCACCCCGAGTCCGACCACCACACCAGTCGCGACGATCGCGACGGGGCCAGCGACGAAGGCCGCACGGGGAAGCGATCGCTCCCGGCGCCGTGCGTGCTTAGCCGTCCGTCGAGAGCGCGCCATTCCGCCTCCTGTTGGTTCGCATGTCGCCATGGGTGTCCACGATGGACCTCACGATCTGAGCTCACCCGAAGCACACTCGCCGAGGTCCTACTATCGGCCATAGTATGGACGACGGGTCGATCGGGCCAACTCGCTGGAACCAAACTGATTGCGTATATGCGCGGTTTTGCAGGTATGGTGGGTCTCATGGTTAAGCGGAGCGAGCGCATGGAGATGCCGACGGACGATCAGGTCGACCTGGCGGTCGAGGCGTTCAGGATGCTGGCCGATCGCAAGCGCATCAGGATCCTGTGGGCCCTGTTGCACGGTGAGTCATCCGTGAACGAGCTGGCTGAGCGCGTGGGCGCGAGCTCCTCCGCAGTCAGCCAGCACCTCGCAAAGTTGCGCCTGGCGGGCTTGGTGCAGGTCAGGCGGGAAGGAACCTTCGCCTACTACACGGCGGCCGACGAGCACGTGCACCGGCTGCTGGACGAGGCGTTGTTCCACGCCGACCACGCAGATCATTCCGAACAGGTGGCATTGGTGCACCGACTCCACGACGACAGGCAGAACAGGCAGGGCAGCTGATGGGCGCCGGGCATGGACACGGGACGGGCCACGCCGGTGCGCGACACCGGTGGCGCCTGGTGGTCGCCTTCGGCCTCGTCGGGTCGTTCTTCGCCGTGGAGCTCGCGGTCGGTCTGATCTCCGGATCGTTGGCGCTCATCTCTGACGCCGGACACATGGCCGCCGACGTGGTAGCGCTGGGAGCGGCGCTCGCTGCGACAAAGCTCGCGGCCCGTCCCGACCGGTCGGGACGACGCAGCTACGGCTCGTACCGCGCCGAGATCTTCGCCTCGGGTTTCACCGTGCTCATCATGCTCGGCGTGTCGGCGTACGTCGTCGTCGAAGCGTTGGCGCGCCTGGGACAGGACGTGGAGGTCCAGGCAGGCCCCGTCCTGGTGGTCGGGGCCATCGGCCTGCTCATCAACGTGGTGTCGATCGTGCTGCTGCGTGGCGGCGCCGACGAGTCGCTCAACATCAAGGGGGCGTACTACGAGGTGGTGGCAGATGCCGCCGGCAGCGTCGGCGTCATCACCGCAGGCATCCTCGTCGCGGCTACCGGGCGAGGCTGGTGGGACACTCTCGTGGCCTTGGCGATCGGAGTCTTCGTCGCCGTCCGTGCCGTCGTGCTGGGTCGGGAGGTGCTCGCCGTCCTGGGTCAGCACGTCCCGCAGGGTATGGAGCTGGACCAGATCGTCCAGGACCTGGAGTCCACCCGAGGTGTGGTCGACGTGCACGACCTCCACGTCTGGACGCTCACCTCGGGAATGTACGTCGCCACTGCCCATCTCGTGGTGGCCGACACCGAGTCGGCCCAGGCCGTGCTGGAAGAGGCGCGTGGCGTGATGCGTGTGAAGCACCACATCGAGCACGCAACCCTCCAGGTCGAGTCTCGTGCGTCGAAGGCGTGCAACGAGGCGACCTGGTGACATTGCGAGGCGAGCGAGCACCCCGAGTGACGACACGGGCGGCGCTCCTGGTCGCAGCGGTCGTTGTCGGCGCGGTGGTTCTGGCGGCCCCGGTCTTCCAGTCCCCGGAGGTGGTGGACGACGGCTCGGCGGGGGTCCCCCCAGCGGAAGACGAGACACCACGTGACGACCGCTCACAGGACCACGACCGGGCGCCGGGCGACCCCAGGGGTCGCCCGGCGGTGCCTCCCGCGCCTCGGCTTCCCCGCGCCTACCGCTTCATCTCTGCGCCCGACTTCCTCAACCAGGACGTAGCGGACCTGACCCCCCGGGGTGGCCGACCAGTGCTCGACCCGACCTCGGGCCGCGTCGCCAACTCGACCAGTGCGTCCTACGAGGGCGCCCTGCTCGAGATGCTCAGCGAGATGCGATCCCAGGGCGCGCGCGACGTCCTCGTGGCGGGTGACCTCGTAGAGGGTCGATGGGGTCGCGACGACTCCGGCGCCGGCGTCTTCGGCCCGATCGAGACACCGTCCCAGCGGTTCAACGCCGCGCGCGCGGCAGCGGACGTGTACTACCGGTCGTGGGCCCGACGCCTCGCTCGCCACGGGCTGACGCCCTATCCGGCGCTGGGTGACCACGAGATCGGGGACAATCCATGGGCCAAGAGGAGCGACGAGTGGATCAACTTCAAGCTCGACCACGTGGACGAGCTCAAGAAGCTGTACTCCGATCACTTGCTCCGGACACGTGATGGCGCCTGGCGGTGGCCCGACCGTCCGAGATCAGGGCAGGCTCGACGGACGGCCTATGCGACCCGCCTGGACCCCAACGTGCTGCTCGTCACCATCGATCCGTTCACACGCTCGCAGGACGACGTCCGGATGCGGGTCGATGCGGCACAGCTGCGATGGTTGAGGCAGGTGCTGCGAGAAGCGCGGGAGGCACGAGTTCCGTGGGTCGTCGTCCAGGGCCACACCCCGATCACGGGGCCGGTCCGGCACCGCAACTCGAGCCGGCTCCGGTACGAGCGCGGGACGAGCTCCCCGCTGTGGAAAGCGATGGTCGATGGCGGCGTCGACGTCTATCTCTGCGGCGAGGTCCATGACCAGTCGGTCAACATCCGTGACGGCATCATGCAGGTGGCGCACGGCTCCCTATTCTACCGCGGAGAGGCGTCGTACATCCTGGGCCAGGCCACTCGTCGACAGCTGGTGCTCGAGAACCACCAGTTCCGCGGTCAGATGGACTTCACCGACCGGCTCTGGACGACATCGCGGCTCGGCGCTCCCGGCGCCGTCAACTACCGGTTCCCCTCCGTCGTCACCGGGACACTGATCGCCCGGCGAACACCAGATGAGGGCGTTTCCGTGCAGAGGTCGGCTGGCATCCTCGATCCAGTCGGGTGACTCACCGCAACGCGGCTGCGTGACTTCTCGCCGTCGAAGCTCAGCCGATCTCACGCCGTTCGTGCCGTCTCCGCCCCCGATCCCTGACCCCAACTAGCGTTCGCGTGGTAGACCGAGCACGCAGCCGCCCCTCAGCGGTGAGCGGGCGGGCCTGAGGCGGAACTTAGCGGTTGCTGCGGACCCTGGAGAGCGTCGCGAGGGCCTCGTCTCGCTGCCACGGCGATATTCCCGGGTCGGTCGCCAGTCCCCGCCGCAGGTGCATACGTGCGGCGCCGGTCATCCCAAGGGCGGCCTCGATGGTGCCGCGGTGGATCCAGAACCTGGCTTCAGGCGTGCCGAGGCGCGTGGCCGCACGCGCGATCGGGAGCGCTTGGGCGTCACGTCCGGCGCGGTGCAGAGCCCATGCGTACGCATCAGCGACGTGGACGCTCGTGCGCCGCGACCACTCTGCCTTGGCCTGAACGAGTGCTTGCTCGACGGACCCGTGATCTGACTCGAAGATCGCAGTCTCCAGGTCACTCCCCACACCGCTGGCGTCGAGGAGGTCGATCGTCGCCCGGACCACGTCGTACTGCGCCTCAGCCTCCTTCGTTCGGCCCAGGTGATCGAGGAGCTCCCCCAGCTCGGTGATGTACTCAGGCAGCGGCTGTCGGGCAGTCACGTCCTGCCACGTCTTGACTGCTCCTGCAAGGTCCCCGCGCGCCGTCTGCAGGCGCGCAGTTGAGACGAGCGACAAAAGGAGCTTCGGCGCTACTTGCTGCGCGGTCTCGAGGTCACGTCTCGCAGCTTCAAGACGCCCCTGCTTGCGCAGGATGTCGGCGCGCAGGGTCAGCAGGTACCCGCGGTCCGCACCGCCACCGTTCGCGGCTGCGTCGCGCAGGATGTCGCCGGCCCGGTCGAGCTCGCCCCGAAGCTCGTACGCGTAGGCGTAGCGAGCTGCGATTGCGGTGCTCGGCCGACGTCGGTCGGCGATCCTGAGCGCCCGTAGCTGGTCGTCGTACCTGCCGAGTTCGGTGAGCGTGTCAATGCGGATCGCGAGGCTGCCCACGTCGTACGGATTGACGCCCAGCGCCTCCTCCGCGCTCGCGAGTGCCGCATCGAAGTCGTGCTTGGCCGACTCGATCGCCGCGCGGGCAGCCAAGGCGGTGAAGTTCTGGTCGGGCTCGATGCTGAACGACCGCGAGGCGGCCTCTTCTGCCATCTCGTAGTAGGACGCCAAGCCGGTGAGGCGGGCTTGCTCGACGTAGGCGACCGCGAGGTTGGCCCAGGACGCATGATCCTTCGGCACTCGGCGCAGGGTGTCCTGGAGCGAGATGATGGTGGCCTCGAGGTCCTGTCCGGAGTCCGGCACCACGCGAGCCACCGCAGGGGCTGGCCGCTCTGCCGGCTCGTCGGACGTCGTCGCAACCCCGATTCCACCGGAGATCGCCAGGACGAGTCCGACGCCGATCGCAATTGCGGTCATGCGCATGTGCAAGGCCTTCCCCTGAACGTTTGAAGTCAGGACGTGTTCGGTGTCACGGTGGGCTCGGATTGGTGAGCGCACGGACGTCGACCACCTAACATGAGTCCGTCAGTACACAATGACGCGCACGTGGTCGAGGTGGTTGGCGAGTCTGCTGAACGGTAGGTCAGGCCAAACTGTCACCCGCTCGTGCAGCAGTCCAGAGCCCGATTGTGACCGTTGCTCGTTTCGTCAACTGATCACTCCCGGTCCCTGCCCCTGGCGTCGTCCAGTCGACGAACCGGCACTGCTGCCCCACTCCTAGCACCGACGACCGCCGCAGCGTCGGCCGTCTGCTCGACGTCACGCTCGCCACCCGGCTCGCGGCCGTCCGCGCCCTTCGGCTCACTGCCGAGTCGCCGCATCCGCGTCGCCTCGCGCATCGTCAGCTTCTCACCGCACCACTCGACGGCCTCGCCTAGCGATATGCCCTCACGCTCGGTCAACTCCCGCAGCGCCTTACCGGCACGCTTCTCGGTCTCAGCAACTGCCGCGTCGCGCTCACCGATCGCGACCATCACCCGCTCGGCCAGGTCGATCACCCGGCGCTCCCGTTCCTCGCGATCCTTGCGCCGCTGCACGGCTATCTCCCGCGCCGCACGTCGCGCCTGCTGCTTGATCGTCTGCTGACTCATCGGTTCCTCACTCGTGTCGACCTCAAGCCCAGATGAACTCTGGCAGTCACCTAGGACGTTTTCCGGACCCCAGGCGATCACCGAAACCGCAGAAGCCCTTCGATCCCACTCCCTCGACCCGTCCACCCCACCCGACCCGAACCCGACGCCCCAGCCGACACCGACGCCCCTCAGCGTCCCCCCAGATTGCCGCGACCGACCAAGTGCCACACACCTCTTGCATTCTCGGTTCGCCGAATAGAAAGACCTGAGCAGACACCCGTCGGAAAGTGATCGCCACCCGCGCACGTGCGCACGTAGGTGAGCGTGACGATGAGCCTCCACAAGCTGACGGCGGGGTCGGGGTACGACTACCTGACCCGCCAGGTCGCCGCGATGGACGCCACCGACAAGGGCCACACCGGGCTGGCGAGCTACTACACCGAGAAGGGCGAGACCCCCGGTGTGTGGGTCGGCTCGGGCATCGGAATTAGGGACGAGGGCGTCGCTGGCCTGGAGGCCGGCGACATCGTCACCGCCGACCACATGCAGAGCCTGTTCGGCTCCGGGCACCACCCGCTAGCCACCCAGCGAACCAAGGAGCTGGACCTGCGGATCGGCCGCGACGAGGCCGAGCGGCCGACCGAAGCGGGCTACAAGACCGCCGTCCGGCTCGGCACCCCCTACAAGGTCTACGACAACGACATCAGCCCGTTCCGGATCGCGGTCGCCAAGCGATTCAGTGAATGGAATGAGGCCGCAGGTCACCCCGGCGACTACCCCGTCCCCGCAGCAGAGCGCGCCAGAATCCGCACCGAGGTGGGCCGTGAGATCTTCCGCGCCGAGCACGGCCGCGAGCCCGCCGACGCCCGCGAGCTGGCGGCCACGATCGCCAAGCACTCCCGCCCCAAGACCAACGCCGTGGCCGGCTACGACCTAACCTTCTCCCCGGTCAAGAGCGTCTCGACGCTGTGGGCGATCTCCGACCCGAAGACCGCCGCGGTGATCGAGCGGGCTCACCAGGCGGCCGTCAAGGACGCCCTGAACTTCATCGAATCCAAGGCACTGTTCACCCGCCGGGGCACCAACGGCGTGCGCCAGGTCGACGTCCGCGGCCTGGTCGCATGCGCGTTCACTCACCGCGACTCGCGCGCCGGAGACCCTGACTTGCATACGCACGTCGCCGTGGCCAACAAAGTTCAGACCCTCGACGGCAAGTGGCTAGCCATCGACGGCCGGCCTCTGCACAAGGCTGTCGTCTCGGCCTCGGAGACCTACAACACCGCGCTCGAGCGGCACCTGGTCGACGCCCTCGGCGTGCGGTTCGAGGAGCGCCCGAACGAGGACGCTCGCAAGCGGCCGGTGCGTGAGATCGTCGGCGTCGACCCCGAGCTGAACCGCCGGTTCTCCAAGCGCCGGATCAACGTCGAGGACCGCCGCAAGGTCCTCACGGCGGCGTTCCAGGCCACCCACGGGCGGCCCCCGACGCCCGTGGAGACCATCCAGCTGTCCCAGCAGGCGACGCTGGAGACCCGCGAGGCCAAGCACGAGCCCCGCTCGCTGACCGACCAGCACGAGGCCTGGAACCGCGAGGCCGTCGAGGTGCTCCGCACCCCCCAGCGGGTCAAGCAGATGGTGCACGGCGCCCTCAACCCGACGGCCGCGGCTCGCTCCTTGGCCGACCCAGTCGTCAATGCAGCGTGGTTCGCCCAGACGACTGAACGCATCGTGGCCACGATGGAAGGCGGCCGGAGCACGTGGCAGTACTGGCACGTCTACGCGGAGGCTCAGCGGCAGGTCCGGGCCGCCAACGTGCCCACCAACCAGGTCTCCCAGGTGGTCGACCTGCTAATCAGAGAGGTCCTCGACGGCCGCTCGGTGAGCATGGCCCGCCCCTGGGACATCATCAGCGAGCCGGTCCAGCTGCGTCGCGCGGACGGGTCTTCGGTCTACTCCCAGGCGGGGGCCGACCTGTTCACCTCGAGCAAGGTACTGGCCGCCGAGCAGCGTCTGGTAGACGCCGCCGCCCGTCATGACGGGTACGCCGTCGAGGCGTCCTCGGTCGACCTGGCGCTTCTGGAGTCGACCGCCAACGGCATCACCCTCAACGCCGGACAGGCCACGCTGGTGCGGGAGATGGCCACTTCCGGCGCCCGGCTCCAGCTGGCGATCGCCCCCGCCGGATCGGGCAAGACCACCGCGATGCGAGCCCTGGCCGGCGCGTGGAGCGACGGCGGCGGCACCATCATCGGCCTCGCTCCGTCGGCGGCGGCCGCGGACGCCCTGCGCGCCCAGATCGACACCCAGACCGACACGTTGGCCAAGCTCACGCACTCCCTCGATCAGGCCCGACAGACCGGTGCCGCGATGCCGGACTGGGTTGCCGGCATCGACTCCTTGACGCTCGTCGTGATCGACGAGGCGGGCATGGCCGACACCCTCTCCCTGGACGCCGCGGTCTCCTACATCTCCGAGCGCGGCGGCAGCGTCCGCCTGATAGGTGACGACCTGCAGCTCTCCGCGGTCGGGGCCGGCGGCGTGCTGCGCGACATCCGCGCCACCCACGGCGCGCTCCAGCTGACCGAGCTCGTCCGGTTCACCGACCCCGCCGAGGGCGCAGCGTCGCTGGCCCTGCGCGAGGGCAAGGCCGAGGCGCTCGGCTTCTACCTCGACCGCGACCGGGTCCACGTCGGCGACCTAGCGACCATGACCGAGGAGGTCTTCGCCGCCTGGCAGGCCGACCGCGCCGCTGGGCTGGACTCGATCATGCTCGCCCCGACCCGCGACCTGGTCAGCGAGCTGAACCAGCAGGCCCGCGCACGCCGCCTCGAGGGGATCGACCCGGCCGACGTCGCCAGCAGTGGCCCTGTGCGCCGGCTCGCCGACGGCAACGAGGCGTCGATCGGCGAGCTGATCATCACCCGCGAGAACGACCGCCGGCTGCGCACCTCAGCGACCGACTGGGTGAAGAACGGCGACCGCTGGACCGTCCTAGAGATCCACGACGGCGGCGACCTGACCGTCCAGCACACCCAGCACGGCCGCACCGTGCGACTGCCGTGCGACTACGTCGCCAAGGCCACCGAGCTCGGCTACGCGTGCACCGTGCACACCGCCCAGGGCGTCACCGCCGACACGATGCACGGCCTGGCCACCGGCGCCGAGTCGCGCCAGCAGCTCTACACGATGATGTCCCGCGGCGCGCACGCCAACCACGTCTACCTCGAGGTCGTGGGCGATGGGGATCCGCACTCGGTGATCCACCCGACCCTGGTCCGGCCGCTCACCCCCACCGACATCCTCGAGTCGATGCTGGCCCGCGACGACGCGCAGCGGTCCGCGACCAGCCTGGTCCGCGAGCAGGCCGACCCGGCCGCCCGGCTCGGCGAGGCTTCCCAGCGTTACCTCGACAGCCTCTACGTCGCCGCCGAGCATCTTCTGCGCCACGGGACCACGACCGGCGTCGACGGCACCACGTCCAACGTGGTCGACGCGCTGGACACCGCCGTCGAGACCCTGGCGCCCGGGCTGTCCGATGAGGCCGCCTGGCCCACCCTGCGCGCCCACCTGCTGCTGCTCGGCGCGGCTGGGGAGAACCCCGTCGAAGCTCTCTGGGCCGCGGCCGGCGACCGGGAGTTGGAGAGCGCGCGCGACCGGGCTGCGGTCCTGGACTGGCGCCTGGACGCCTCCGGGCTGCGCCACGCGGGCGCCGGGCCGCTGCCGTGGATGCCCGGGATCCCGGCCCGTCTGGCCGAGGACCCGCACTGGGGTGGCTACCTCGCCCAGCGGGCGCACCTGGTCGAGCAGCTCGCCGAGCAGGTCCACACCCGGGCCGCCGAGCAGTCCTCGCTGCCGGTGTGGGCGCAGAACGGCATCCGCCCCGAGGCCGCCACGGTGGCCGACGTCGAGGTTTGGCGCGCAGCCATGCAGGTCCCCGTCGACGACCGGCGACCGACCGGCGGTCCGCAGCTGCAGAAGGCGTCGGCGACGTGGCAGCGGCGCCTCAACCGGGCCGTCACCGGCGACCACACGCCGGCGCTCAAGGAATGGCGCCAGCTGCTCTACTCCCTCGCCGCGCAGGTCCGCGACGACGAGTTCACCCCGCTCCTGGCCGAGCGTCTGGCCGCGATGTCGCGTGCCGGCGTCACTGCCCACGAGCTGCTGCGCATCGCCGCCGCAACCGATCACCCGGCCGGCCCGCTGCCCGACGAGCACGCCGCGGCCGCGGTCTGGTGGCGCATGGCCCGCCAGCTCACGCCGGCAGTCGCGGCGCAGATCGGTGGCGGCTCTCACGGTGAGAGCGTCACCACCGACTGGGCGCCGCGGCTCGCGGACCTGTTCGGTCCCGAGCGGGCCGCGAGCATCCAGGCCAGCACCTGGTGGCCGGCGCTGGTCTCCAACGTCGACCACGGCCTGCAGCGTGGCTGGCAGGTCGAGGCACTGCTGGGCGCCGGCCGGGCGATGCCGAGCGACGGCTGGGAGGGCGTCGACGAGTGCCAGGCGCTGATCTGGCGGACCTCGATCGCGCTGGAGACCGCCCCCGACGAGCACGCGCACGAGGTCCACTTCGACGAGCCGCCCGCCGACCTGTGGGAGGGCGTCGAGCCCGACCCCGTTGCGTTCGTCGACTACCCCGACGACGCCCCGTGGCCACTGGCCGAGGACCTCGAGCCGCCCGTCGACGTGGTCGACGAGCACCTGGTCGACGCGCTCGAGGAGGACCTGGTCGTCGACGTCGACGAGGACCAGTACGTCGAACCCGACCTCACGCTGGCCGCCTACCTCCGCGACCTTGGCGGCACCCGCCTGGAGCCCACCGAGGCCGATATCCGGCTCATGTACCAGCGGGCCGAGGAGTGGCACTCCTCCCCCGTCACGCGTGAGCGCATGGTCGAGATCAACGACCTCACGCAGGCCTTCTTCGAGGCCCGGTTCACCGACTCGTGGGGCCGCGACTACCTCACCGGCCGGTTCGGCGTCGACCTCGCAGGCGATGAGCGGTTCCGCCCCGGTCAGGCGCCGGCCGGGTGGACCAACCTGGTCGACCACCTCCGCGGCCGCGGCGTCAGCGACGCAGAGATGCTGGCTGCCGGCGTCGCCACCGAGGCCAGCACCGGGCGCCTCATCGACCGGTTCCGCGACCGCGTGGTGTTCCCGGTGATCCACCAGGGCGAGGTGCTCGGCTTCGTCGGCCGCCGACGCCCCGACCTCACCGACGACGACAGGGCCGGACCGAAGTACCTCAACACCGCCGACACCCCGCTGTTCCACAAGGGCGCGCAGCTGTTCGGTGTCGTCGACGAGCTGCTCGCCGAGGGCGCTGCCCCAGTGATCGTCGAGGGCCCGATGGACGCGGTCGCCGTCACGATCGCCAGCGCCGGCCTGTACCTCGGCGTGGCCCCGCTCGGCACGTCCCTGACCGATGAGCAGGCCGCGCAGCTGGCCGCCGTCGGCCGCGACCCGATCGTGGCCAGAGACGCCGACCTGGCCGGCCAGATCGCGGCCGAACGCGACTTCTGGATTCTCACCCCACACGGCCTAGACCCCGGCTACGCCCGATTCCCCGACGGACTCGACCCCGCCGACCTGCTCGCACAGCGCGGCCCGGCCGCGCTCACCGCCGCAGTGGCCAGCGGCCGGCCCGCCTTCCGGTCCCTGGGCGACCAGCTCCTCACCGAGCGGCTCGACAACCTCGGCGCCGAGCAGGCGCGGGTGGTCGCCATGCGCGTCATCTCGGCCCGTCCCAACCGAGCCTGGGAGCCGGGCGTCAAGCAGGTGCGGGCACGGCTGCAGCTCTCCCACCTGCAAGCCCGCCGGGACCTGCGCGACGCGGTCAAGACGTGGGACGCCGACCCGCGGAAGGCGGCCCTGGCCGAGCTGCACAAGAGCAGCGAGGTCCGCGCCCGACTCTCGGTCGCGGCCGGCAAGACGCCCGCCGAGCGGTGGGCGCCCCTGGCCCGCGAGCTCGACCCGCGCCTGCTCGACCAAGGCGACTGGCCGGCCACCGCAACGATGCTGCACCAGGCCCACGAGCACGGTCACGACGTCGGCGCCGCCACCCGCGCCCTCGTCGCCGAGGCACCCCTGGGCGGCAGCCCCGCCCGCGACCTGCGCTACCGGATCGTCTCCCGTCTGGGGATGCTGATCGACGCGGCCCCGCCTCTCGACATTCCCGCAATCCGCCAATCCCAGGGAGCGCACCATCCTTGGTCAAGTCCGACCATGGATCGTCGCCTGCCACCGACCGGTCGGCGATGAGTCGGGCGCCGAAGCCACGGCGAACCGCCCACTATGACGCGGGCGTCACCGTCCGTTCCCGGGTGCCAGGGCGGCGGGGGCCAACTCCTCGACCTCGACCAAGGCATGAACGCCGCCGTGGAGTCGGCGCCGGCCTCGATCGCCCGCCGCGTTACGACCATCGCACGGGGCTGCTCCGACAGCTAGGGCGTTCCCTCGTCCTCCGTGACAGCGAAGCGCAACCACGCGTCAGTCGCGCACGGACCCGTTGAGCCTGTCGGAGACCTTATTGATGTAGATGTACGAGTCGTAAAGCTTGAAGATCACAAGCATGAAAAGCAGGGCGACGTGCGCGCCCACAGCGACGACGACGCCACACGCGAGACCGCCCAAGGATCCGTCCTTCGCGCTCGTTGTGGACTGGCCAACGACGATCGCCACGATGCCGACGACCGACCAGAAGGAGGCTACGAGTACGTTCGTCACGGCCTCGTCCAGGGACTCTCGGTCGGAGGCCTCGGAGTTCTCAAACAGTCGCTCGCGGTCCGCGAGCCGCTCCCTCCAGACGGCGATCTGGGCGAAAACGGCGAGCATGCCGCCGACGAGGAGGGCGAGCCCGGCGAGGATCGCGTCGGGGCTCTTGAGGCTAAAGTCCGAGACTGCCGCGACGACTCCGAGGGCGATAGGGACGAGGTAAATCAGGCCGCGGACGACGACGTCAGCGCGGGAGCCGGTGGCGGTTCGGAGGGTGAGCACCTTCCATTGGCCGCGGAACAAGTCGCGCGGGTCCAGTCGGTCGCTCACCTTGTTGCCCCCGCCCTCACCGTTACCATTCTACGTCGAATCCGAGACTGCCACCCAGCACCGACAGCCGGGTCATGATCTCCGACTTCCACCCGTCCAGTGTTGTCCTCGAATCGCCCGTTGGATAGATGAAGACGTCGTCGATTTGCCACGGCTTGATGCGGTGCCCGGTGGTCGCGTCGGTAAGGTAGACGTCTGCCTCGTCAGGGTTCAAGTCCGCGACTCCGGCGATCTCGGAGAGGATGCCGACGCTGTCGCCCTTCGCCTTCTTGTCGCCCGTCAGCCACTTCTTGGCCTCTTCGGCGAGCTTGTCTCGCTCGTCCGAGCGGTCCAAACGTGCGGTGATGGTTAGCGGGTTCTGGTACCTCTTCCCTGAGGTCGTCTTGCCCTTACGCTTGAGGCGGATCTCCGCCTTCTTGCTGTTCTTGATGAGGTCGGAGAGCCGCTTGTCGTCCGACAAGGCCTCTGTCTTCATCCGCCACCAGAGGTCGCCGTTGTTGGTCTTGGACTGCTTGCCGATCCACTGCGCGACGGAAAGACCGGGGCAGGATCGGTCCACGTCCTCCGCGATCAAAAGACCCCTGTCGCCGGACTTTGGCAGCAGGATCTCGACCCGGTAGGGGTGTGACGGGGCCGTCCCCGCGATGTCGACGTCCGTCGCCCCGATCGCCAGGTCGTGGCCGTCGACGGAGCCGTAGCGCACGTTGACCGAGATGTGGAGGCTGCCCGGCTGGGACCAGTCCAGCAGCTTGATGGCGCGGTGCCCGCGCTCCGACGGGACCTCCGGCGTGATGTCGCTCCCGTCGGCGGCGTTGCGGAGTGAAGGCATGGCCCAACGCGTGCTCTGGTCCGCAGTCAGTTGCGTCAAGAGACCGGACACGAGTTCGACGGTGGTCTTGCCGTCGAACTTGTCGTCCATGCTGAGTGGACTGCGGCCCATCCGCTCGTGCAGCCCGAAGTAGTACATCCGGAAGCCGTATCCCATGACTCTCCCCGTTGGTGGCGCCTCGACGATAGGCGGGAGCCTAGACCTAGCGTTTCTCGCTCGCCTGCCCAACACCCGTCGTGCTCGGGACAGTGTCACGACCCTCGTGCCTTCTGCGAGGTGGTCGGCCGGGACCCCGCACATGGCACGCCAACGTGCAGTTCACGATGTAGCAGGTGTTGATCGCGGATGAGGTGCACCCGGGGATGCCGCGGCTGTAGCTGGCGAACGACTTCCGGTGGTAGTCCACGTTCTGCCGAAAGAGCCCATCCATGACAATCGGCTGTCACACGGTCGACGACGCGATCCCAGCAAGCTTGCTCGCCCGCCTTGGCTGTGACCTACGCTGCCCCCAACCAGCCCCAGCAACGCAAGTACAGAACCGGACCCGGGCCTGGAAGGCGAACTCCTCATGACGTGCTCGGCGATGACGTCGACCTGACTAGCCAACCGTGCGCGCCCGTAATGCCAGCATGTCGTCAATGGCGGACCCAGTCGAACATCGGAAGGTGAAAGAGTTTCGGGAGCCCCCACGGTCTACTCGGTGTCGAACCCACGCCGAGTCGAGAGCGCTTCCCGAGAACCTCGGCACTTCCACAACTATGCGAGAGCGACGTAGCAAGCAGATGGCAAAAGCTGACATCAACTGGATCGCGAACTTCATCGGCGGCATTGCTGATGACGTCCTTCGTGACCTGTACGTGCGCGGGAAGTACCGCGACGTCATCCTGCCGATGATCGTCTTGCGCCGACTGGACGCCGTTCTCGCCGACACGAAGCAGTCCGTGCTCACGCTGAAGGGGCAGCTCGACGCGTCCGGCGTCGTCAACCAGGAAGGTGCCCTCAAGTCGGCCGCTGGCCAGCCTTTCTTCAACACCAGCAAGTTTTCACTGGCCGACCTGCGGAGCCGCGCGTCCCAGCAGCAGCTCCTGCTCGACTTCCAGGACTACCTGGACGGCTACAGCGACAACGTCCAGGACATCTTGACGAACTTCGACTTCCGCAACCAGCTCCCGAAGCTATCCAAGGCAGACGCCCTCGGATCCCTCATTAGCAAGTTCTACAACCCCGACCTTCAACTCGATGGTCTCGACAACCATGCGATGGGCTCCGTGTTCGAAGAGCTTGTCCGGCGCTTCAACGAGGAGAACAACGAGGAAGCAGGCGAGCACTGGACGCCCCGGGACGCCGTCAAGCTGATGGCGAACCTGATCTTCCAGCCGATCGCCGACCAGATCCAGGACGGTACTTACCTGCTGTATGACGGCGTGATTGGGACCGGAGGGATGCTAACAGTCGCCGAGGCCACGCTCGCCGAACTTGCGCAGCAGCACGGCAAACAGGTGTCGACTCACCTCTACGGCCAGGAGATCAACGCCGAGACCTACGCGATCTGCAAGGCCGACCTGCTCCTCTCGGGGGAAGGCGCGGAAGCTGACAACATCATCGGCGGGCCCGAGTACTCGACGCTGTCGAACGACGCCTTCCGAGGACGTCAGTTCGACTTCCTGCTCTCGAATCCTCCGTATGGCAAGTCCTGGAAGACCGACCTCGAGCGTCTCGGCGGGAAGGCCGACCTACGCGATCCGAGGTTCGTCGTCGAGCACGCTGGCGACTCGACCTTCTCGTTGGTGACCCGGTCGAGCGACGGTCAGATGCTCTTCCTCGCGAACATGATCGCGAAAATGAAGCACGACACGGCCCTGGGCAGTCGGATCGCCGAAGTTCACTCCGGGTCGTCGCTCTTCACCGGGGACGCGGGCCAAGGTGAAAGCAACATCCGTCGCTGGATCCTCGAGAATGACTGGCTGGAAGCCATCATCCAACTCCCGCTTAACCTCTTCTACAACACCGGCATCGCGACCTACATCTGGGTCGTCACGAACCGTAAGGCGGAACACCGACGCGGCAAGGTGCAGCTCATCGACGCCAGCGAGTGGAGTACGCCGTTGCGGCGCAACCTCGGTCAGAAGAACTGCGAGTTGTCTCCCGCTGACATCAACCGGGTCACGACCGCGTTGCTCAACTTCGAAGAGAGCGAAAAGTCGCGCATCTTTCCCAACGAATACTTCGGATACCGCAAGATCAAGATCGAACGGCCCTTGCGACTCCGGAGTCAGCTGCGTCCCGACCTTATTGAGCAGTTGACGTACTCCTCGGGGGACGTGGCGCTTCGACGCTTGTTGCACGAGGAGTTCGGCGTCGAGTTGTTCAGTGACTTCGAAAAGATCCGTTCAGCTGTCGAGGAGTACCTCAAGCCGAGCGACGGCGACGACGACGAGGGGGCGTCAGCAACCAAGATCACAGCCGCTGTCAAGAAGCGGCTCCTAGACGGCAAGCGCTGGACCCGTGATGCCCGGTTGGTCGAGGTAGCCGAACGGTTGGCCGAGGAACTAGGCACCGAGTGCTACGACGACCACAACGAGTTCGCAGACAGAGTGAGGGCCACTCTTAAGAGTTGGAAGGTCAGGCTGACGGCGACGGAGTTGAAGGCCCTGCTGCTGGGTGTCTCGTGGCGCGATGACGGGGCCCCACCGGTGATCAAGAAGGTCGCGCGTCGTACGGACGACAGCCAGGCCAGTCCGAAGACCGGCACTTACGCAGCAGTGCGTGACGGCCGCCCGGTGCTGCTCGAGTTTGAGCCGGACAGCCAGCTCAGCGATTTCGAGCACGTGCCGCTGCTAGAGGTCGGCGGACTGGATGCCTTCCTCGAGCGCGAAGTCCTCCCTTACTGGCCCGACGCCTGGCGTGATGCGGAGTACGACAAGATCGGGTACGAGATCTCGTTCACACGGCACTTCCACCGCCCCGCCCCTACACGTGAAGTGGCTGCCATCGAGGCTGACATCCGCAGGGCCCTGGTGGAGGGAGATGGCCTCGTCCTTCGAGCCATCGGCGGCGAGGCTGCATCGTGAGCCCGGGCGCTGAGCCTTGGCCCCACCTTCGCTTGCGCGTCGCGGTGCGAGCCATCGTCGGAGGCGGCACCCCGGGCCGTGCAGAAGAAAACTGGGACGGCGGCGTCCCTTGGGTGACCCCAGGCGACCTCAGCCGGACGTCTCGGATTCTCGGCACTTCACGAACCTTGAGCCAGCGAGGGTTGGAATCCTGCTCTGCCCAGCTGTCGCCCGCTGGGTCGGTCGTGATCACCGGCAGGGCCCCGGTGGGCAACGTGGCCCTAGCAAGGACGGCCTTGAGTACGAGCCAGGGGTGCAAGACACTAATCCCCGATGAGCGGCGCGTGCTGGCGCCGTTCCTGCAACTTGCCTTGTCGGCTCAGCGCTGCGACGTCGAACGCAGGGCGAACGGAACGACCTTCGCCGAGATCAGCAGCCAGAGCCTCGCCCAAGTACCGATTCCGTTACCGCCCATCGCCGATCAGGCCCTTATCGTCCGCTACCTGGATCACGCGACGCTTCGGTTGGAGCAAGCGAAGGCGAGCAAGCGAACTCTGATCCAGCTACTCGCCGAACGCAAAGACCGCGTCGTCCGCGAACTGGTGCTCGGGGAGACGAGCGGCGGAGGGCAGTCGTCTGGCATCGAGTGGGTGGGCGATGTCCCAAGCGGTTGGCGCGTTGCTAGGGCGAAGTACTTCTACCGGGAGGCGAACGATCGTTCCCTGAGTGGCGAGGAGACGTTGCTGTCGGTCTCTCATCTCACAGGCGTCACCCCGCGCTCCGCCAAGAACGTCACGATGTTCAAGGCAGCAAGCTACGTCGGGCACAAGGTCTGCAACCCCGGTGATCTCGTCATCAACACGATGTGGGCCTGGATGGGTGCGCTGGGAACGGCCTCTGAGATGGGGCTCGTGAGCCCCGCCTACGGCGTGTATCGCCCATTGCCCGGAAGTGAATTGCACCCCGACTACGCAAATCTGCTGTTCCGCACCCGCCCGTACATCGACGAGTTCACGTGCCGCAGTACCGGGATCCGCGCGTCCCGGCTGCGCCTGTACCCGGATCGGTTTCTCACCGTGCCAGTGGTGTGCCCCCCTGCCGAGGAGCAGGCCCGCATCGTGGAGCGCGTGCAGGCTGCCACGTCCGGCCTCGACCAGGCCATCGACGGTGCTCTGGCGGAGGTCGCGCTCCTGGACGAGTACTTCGCGGCGCTCGTCCAGGAAGTCGTGTCGGGTCGCAGGGACATCCGAGCGCGTGCGAGCCAGATGGCCGATGTACCAGATGCCGACCTAGATGCTGTCGTAGCCTCAGCAACTCGGGACCATGTTGAAGAGCACGACTCCGAGGAAGGCTGAGATGGCGACCGACACCAGTGAGCGAGGTCTTGAGACCCTGCTGGTCACCGGCATGACTGAGGCCGGCTGGACGCAGGGTGCCTCGGACGACTACAGCCCTTCGTTCGGCGTCGACATCAAGCAACTCGGCGTGTTCCTGCAGGCAAGTCAGCCCGACCTTGCTGCACAACTTGACCTCGACCCGGCCACGCCGGCTGGCAGGAAGCTGCTCACGCGCATCCAGGGCGAGATCACGAAGCGCGGCGTCGTCGATGTCCTCCGGCGAGGTGTGCAGCACGGTCCGCACAACATCTCGCTGTACTACGGCACGCCATCCAAGGGAAATGCCACTGCCGCGGGGCTGTACGTAGCCAACCAGTTCACCGTCACGCGCCAGCTTCACTTCAGCAGCGACACAAGCAAGCAGTCCCTCGACGTCGCCCTCTTCGTCAACGGCCTTCCCGTCGTCACCTTCGAGCTGAAGAACTCGCTCACGAAGCAGACCAGCGACGACGCCGTCGAGCAGTACAAGACCAACCGCGATCCAGGCGAGCTGATCTTCGGGTTCAAACGGTGCATCGCCCATTTCGCGGTCGACGACAGCGAAGTACAGTTCTGCACCCAGCTCAAAGGCAAGAGCTCGTGGTTCCTGCCGTTCAACCGAGGCTGGAACGACGGCGCTGGCAACCCGCCTACTGACGGGACCAAGACCCGCTACCTGTGGCGCGAGATCCTCACCCCGAGCAGCCTGTCCAACATCCTCGAGAACTACGCTCAGGTCCTCACTGACGAGGACCCGCGCACGGGCGAGAAGACCGAGAAGCAGATCTTCCCGCGCTTCCACCAGCTCGACGTGGTACGCAAGCTTCTCGCGCACGCCGATGGGCACGGCATCGGGTGCAAGTACCTAATTCAGCACTCCGCCGGAAGCGGAAAGTCGAACTCGATCGCGTGGCTGGCTCACCAGCTGATCGGCCTGGTACGCCCCGACAGCGATGGCATCGACCGCGCCGTCTTCGACACCGTGCTCGTCGTGACGGATCGGCGAATCCTGGACAAGCAAATCCGGGACACCATCAAGCGCTTCGCACAGGTTGGCGCCACCGTGGCGCACGCGGAGAAGTCGTCTGATCTGCGTGAGGCGTTGGAGGCGGGCAAGAAGATCATCATCACGACCGTGCAGAAGTTCCCCTTCATCCTAGAGGAGATCGGGGACAACCACCGGGCACGCAACTTCGCGATCGTGATCGACGAGGCACATTCCAGCCAGAGCGGAAAGACCGCCACCGCGATGTCTCACGCCCTGTCCGCCGAGCACACCGGCGAGGACGAGGACGGCGACGAGGACCCGTTGCAGGACCTGGTCAACGAGGCGATGGACAAGCGGAAGCTCCTCAGTAACGCTTCGTACTTCGCGTTCACCGCGACACCGAAGAACAAGACCCTCCAGACGTTCGGCGAGCCCTACGACGTAGACGGGGTTACCAAGCACCGACCCTTCCACGTCTACTCGATGAAGCAGGCCGTTCAGGAGGGCTTCGTCCTCGACGTCCTGGCCGCGTACACCCCCGTCGAGTCGTACTACCGCCTCGTCAAGACCGTTGACGAGGACCCCGAGTACGACGTGAAAAAGGCGGCTAAGAAACTGCGAGCCTTCGTCGAGGGTGACGAGAAAGCGATCAAGCAGAAGGCCGAGATCATCGTCGACCACTTCAACGAGCAGGTGATCGCGCAGCGCAAAATTGGGGGTGAGGCGCGCGCGATGGTGGTTACCGGGTCCATCGAGCGCGCCATCACGTACTTCTTGGCCGTTAAGGACTACCTCAAGGCGACCAAGAGCCCCTACCAGGCGATCGTCGCGTTTTCCGGCGAGCCGGAGTACAAGGGATCGAAGGTCACTGAGACCTCGTTGAACGATTTCCCGTCAGGTGAGATCACCGACAGGATTCAGGTCGACCCCTACCGGTTCCTCATCTGCGCTGACAAGTTTCAGACGGGCTACGACGAGCCACTGCTGCACACGATGTACGTCGACAAGAAACTGTCGGGCATCAAGGCCGTCCAGACCCTGTCGAGACTGAACCGTGCTCACCCGAAGAAGCACGATGTGTTTGTGCTGGACTTCGTCAACCCCGTCGACGTGATCAAGGACTCTTTCGCCGACTACTACCGGACGACGATCCTCTCCGACGAGACCGACGCCAACCGCCTTCACGACCTAAAGGACAAGCTCGACAGCTTCGACGTGTACTCGTCGGAGGAGATCGACGCCTTCGCCTTGGCCTACCTCACGGGTGAGAGCCGGGAGGTCCTGGACGCGATCCTGGACCCCGTGGTCGCCCGGTACTTGAGCGACCTCGATGAGGACGAGCAGGTTGGCTTCAAGGGTAGCGCCAAGGCATTCGCCCGGACTTACGAGTTCCTAGCTTCGGTGCTGCCGTACACCAACGCCGAGTGGGAGAAGGCAGCGATCTTCTTCACGTTCCTACCGTCGAAGCTTCCGGCACCCACAGAGGATGACACCTCACGGGGAATTCTCAACGCCATCGACATGGACAGCTACCGGGTGGAGAAGCAGACCGCCGTCGGGATCTTGCTGCCCGACGCCGACGCCGAGGTCGACCCGACCCCGACAGGCTCCGGCGGGAACCATCCCGAGCAACACCTCGAGCGGTTGTCCAACATCCTGAAGTCCTTCAACGACCTGTTCGGTTCCATCAACTGGACCGACGCCGACAGGATCTCCAGACTGATCACCGAGGAGATCCCGAGCCGCGTGAACTCCGATGTCGCCTACGCGAACGCGAAGAAGCAGGCCGACAAGGGGAACGCCCGCATCGAGCACGACAAGGCACTTGAGCGCGTCATCATCAGCTTGCTCGCTGACGACACCGAGCTGTTCAAGCAGTTCAGCGACAACCCGCAGTTCAAGCAGTGGCTGGGCTCGACTGTGTTTGGGATGACCTATCAGGACGGCGCTGCATAGCTCGCAATTTCAATCGCCGCGGCTGCTGCCTAGGCGTCGATCGACGGAGAAACCAGTAGATCTTTCCCTCGCTGGCCGTCTCGTGTCGCGGCTTGTGCGTCATATCGCCGCGATTGCCGCATCAGCTACGGGGACCCTTCTCGGTTCGGGTGCGCGGCTGCGAGCCGAGCGGGTCGTCCTTGATCTCGCCGGTGTCTAGGTCGACCTCGACCAGGCGCGGTCGACCGACCGGTTCGGGCTGCTCGTAGGCCCGTCTGTTGCCGGGCAGCGCGTCGATGTCGTGGGCGAAGGCGTTCTCACGCCGCTGGGTGCTGGCATCGCTCAGGTGCTCGTTGTGTCGCGGCTTGGCGGGCCAGCTCTTGTGTTCGTCGTCGCAGTGGGCCCGTAGCCGGTTGCGCATGCGGTCGGTGAAGGCCGGCAGGCAGTAGCGGTGCCACTCCTCGAGCGCGTCGCTGGTCATCGCGAGCCCGGCGCGGCGGCGCTGGTCGGCCAGCACCGCGATCTCGTGGACCAGATGCGGGTGCTGTGGCCAACAGCTGGGGATGAGCCCGGCGACGTCCCAGGTGTATTCGCGGTTGAGCCAGATCACAACGTCCTCGAACCATTCCCACAGTTGATGTCGGAGCTTGGGGTCGGGGCACGTCGCCGGCTGCCAGGGCCGGGGCAGCAGGGCGTGGTTGCCCAGGGCCTGCTTCTGCTCCTCGGTGCCGTTGATGGCGATGTGGAGCTCGCGGTAGGCCAGCCGGACCTGCTCCTCGGGGACGGGGAACGGGAACACCATCGGGCTGGGTGCGGCCCGTCGGGCCTGTTCGGTCGTCAAAGCTCACTCCTGGTCGGTTCGGTCTCGTCGTCGACGAAGCCGATGCGGCGCGCCTCGACGACGGCAGCGGTCGCCCGGGCCTCGGGGGTGATGACCGTGCGGCGGTCGTTGATGAGCCGTGCGCGCAGCGCCCGCTGGTCGATCAGGAGCCGCTCGCCGACCTTGCCCTCCACGCAGCGGTGCAGCGTGGCGATGATCGGCTTGCCGTTCTCGGCGATCACGAGGGCCCGCCGCTCGGGCAGTTGGCGGACCTCCTCGGGCCGCATGATGGGGATGTCGTCGCCGGAGAAGTTGCGGCTGCCGCCGTTGAACCCGCCGGTGGTGTGGGTGACGCGGCCGATGCGGACGGTTCCGAGCAGGTCGGAGATTTCCTGGTTGAACGCGACGTCCTTGGATCCGCCGAACATCACCAGGGTGTTGGTGAGCCCGAGCAGTGCCCGGGACTCGTGCTCGCCGAAGATGCTGGTCAGCTGGGGACGGGTCTGGGCGGCCCAGATGAACGACAGGCCCAGCGCACGTTCGTTGGACATCCGGGTGCGCAGGGTCGGCAGTGGTGCGGTCGAGGGCAGCTCGTCGAGCACCGAGACCAGGGGCGGGCACAGCCGGCCCGCCCACGGTGAGCTGTTGGCCAGCAGCAGCCCTGTGTCCAAGACGTGCTCGGCCACCGCGGTCATCAGCGGGCTGGCCGAGGCGTAGGGGTCTTCGCGGCCCAGGAGGTAGATGGTGCCGCGGCGACGGATCACCTCGGACAGGTCGGTCGCCGGGTGCCCGTGGCTGGGGACGCAGCGGCGTCGGATGTCGGCCTGGAAGAACAGGGACACCGCCTGCTGCACCGTGGTGATCGTGTTGCCGGCGGTGCGGTCGTCACCGTTGAGCGCCCCGTGCAGCAGGCCGTGCCAGAACGGCTCGGCGTGCGGGTGCCGGCGCAGGATCTCCATCGGCTGGCTGGCCGCGGTCGGGTTCGCGACCCACTGCAGGACGTCCTCGAGGGTCTTCCCGGTCAGGGCCGCGGCGTGGAAGTAGCCCTGCAGCACCTTCGCCGACTCCGCCGCGTAGAACCGGGCGGCATCGTCCCCGGTGCCACCGGTGATCGCACCCTTGACGGTGCCGGCGGTAAAGGCCTTGGCTCGCCGCTCGGCGACCTTGGGATCCACACAGCCGGCGATCGGGTCCCAGATCAGCTCGTCGACCCCATGACCCCAGATCCCCTCGGCCAGCCCGAACGGGTCGAGGACCACGCACGGACGGTCGTCGCTGGAGCGTTCGGTGAGGCTGAGCAGCAAGTCCTCGACCTTCGTCAGGGTGACCAGGGCAGCGCCGGGGGCACTGAGCAGCGCCGGGGTGAGCAGGTCGAGGGTCTTGCCGGAGCCCTGCGGGCCGATCACCCCGGCAGTGCGGTCCCACGGCACCCACAGCTCGCCGCCACGCGGCTCGTGCGCGTCCCCGATGCGCCAGCCCACCTCCCACGGGTTGAACCTCAGCTTCATCGCCCCTCCCCCGTTGAAGGCCTCTTCCGGCGGCCGTTCAGGAGCCATGGGCTGAGCCCGTGGCCGAGCTGCGGCCCGGTCTGTTCGGTGAGGTCGCCGGCGGTGCGCTGAACGGGTGCCGCCGTGGCGGTGGCGTGCTTGCCGTAGAGGTCAGGGCGGACGATGCCGGCGACCTTGCGCAGCCGAGTGACGCCCAGGATCTTCTCGGCCTCTGCGGCGGTGGCCATGCCGCGCATGCGTCCGGGGCCCCAGCGCTGGTAGGCCCAGACGCCTACCCAGATGGTGGCGCCCATCAGCGCGACCTCGGTCATCGCGAGGCTGACCCACACCAGGGCGCGGCCAGCCAGGCCGTCCGGTGTCGGTGTGGGCAGGCCGACGTCGGCGTGGCCGCTGAGCACGCCGGGGAGGCTGATCCAGAAGGCGGTGCCGATCGGTGAGGGGAACGCACCGGCGTTGGCGTCGGGCCAGGTCCAGCCGGCGCCGGCGAGCAGGTTCGCGACGGAGCGGCCCAACTGGATGCCGATGACGATGACGAACAGGGTCGCCAGGGCCACGGCTACAGGGATCTCCCAGGTCCAGGGGTGGGGGTCGCGTCGTCGCTCTCGCTGCATTGGATTCCACCTCCAGGATCGTGGGTGGTCGAAGTTCTGGCTGGTCACCTATGTGTCGGGAGGGCCCGGCAGCGATCACACCGACCGGCTCGACTTCGAGGCGTTTTCAGCCAACCAGGTCGAGGGGTCGACGTTGTCGGGTCCGTAGATGGAGCCGTTCTCGAGGTGGACCTCGAAGTGAAGGTGGCACCCGGAACCGTTTCCCTCCTTGCCGACCTGGCCGATCGGCTCGCCGGCAGCGACGGTCTGGCCGCGGCTGACGGTGACGCTCTGCATGTGCGCGTACCAGGTGGTCAGAGAGCCGGCGCCGGTGGTGACCTTGACCAGCTGCGGGCCGGCCCAGCTCTGGCTGGTGTCGATCTCGATGGTGCCGGCATGGGCGGCGTAGACGATCGTGCCGCACGGGGCGGAGAAATCGGTTCCGGTGTGCCAGTTCGTCCAGTAGGGGCCGGTGTCGTGCCAGTTCTTCCGGTCCGTTCCGGTGTACTGCGCGGGAACCGGGTAGACCACCTCGTCGCAGGACGCGCCCTCGAGGCCGACCGGGGAGCCCTGGGCGTTGGGGAGCACGTTGATGTGCGGGTGGTCGAGGTGGTTCGCGGTGGCCGAGCCTCGGTCCTCCATCGGCCGCCAGCCCTCGTCGGCTCGCGCGGCCGACCAGATGCGCTGGTACCAGATGATGTAGTCGATCCCGAGCTCGCGGGCGTGGGTCTGGGCGTACGCTACGAGGGCGTCGCCCTGGGCCTTGCCGGCGGGAGTCAGCGGGACCATGAAGTCGGCCGCCAGACCGGCGGGGTGGCCGTGGGGGTCGGTGGCGCTCTCGCGGTAGCCGCCGACGGTCTTGATGTCGAACATCGGGCCGAGGATGTTGACCAGCTGCGTCAGCTGCGGCTTGACCGGGCCGAGGTTGTAGCTGGACTCGGTCGCGACCGCGCAGCCCGCGCTGCTGCCAGCGGTGGTCGCGGTCACCAGCGGGTGGTCAGCGACCTTGTTGGCCTGGGTGCTGTTGTCGACCTCGGCGCTGGCCCAGATGAGGTTGGCACCGTAGACGTGGTCGATCGGCGCGTCCTGCTTGGGCTTCTCGCAGGGCTCGGCCGATCCCCCGAAGGCGTTGCTCAGGTCAGGGGTCAGCGCGCAGTGCGAGGATTTGTTGCCGTCCTTGCCGTCGTTGAAGTCGCCCAGGATCACCGCCGGGGTGCCGGTGCCGGCGAGCTCGGTCATGGTGTCCAGCTGGCGGCGCAGCGCCTCCGTGCGGTGCTCGGCGGCGTTCCCTTGCGTGTTGGCGGGGTTGTGGATGCTCCAGACCCAGATGACCTGCCCGGCGTTGACGCTGTCGGCCGCGCCCGTCAGCTGGACGACCGGCATCCCGACGTCCCTGCCGTCGAAGTACGGGATCTGGACGAGGCGTGAGTCGGTCATCTCCCAGCTGGCGCGGTCCCAGATCACCTTGTTCTGGGTGTTGCCGGTGGCCGGGTACATGCCCCACTTGGCCGAATAGCGGTCAGTCAGGGCCTTGGCCTGGGGGGCGTGGACCTCCTGGAGGCCGGCGATGGTGACGCCGGCGTTCTCGATCGCGCTGAGTGCCCCGGGCAGCCGCTTGTCCCAGGTGGCGTACCCGGCCTTCTCGTTGCCGCCGCCCGCCTTGTTGTCGGTGTGTCCGGCGCCCAGGATGTTCAAGGTCCCGACGGTGATCGGGTTGACGGTGCCCTTGCAGTTGCTTGCGTTCGAGACCGCGCCGTCGACGTCTGGCAGGTCGGGTAGGTCGCCGCCGAGGAGGGCGGTGATGTCACCGGCGACGTCCTCCCACTGAGCGTAGGCGTCGGGCAAGCCTGACCGCTGCACGGCTTGGGCCGCCTGGGTCAGCGGCATCTCCTGCCAGCCGGGGATGTCGAGCAGTCCGGGGTTGCTGGTGTGCTGGGCCTTGCCGACGAAGGCACGCGCGGCGAGCACTGGGTTGGTGACCTCGGCACGGCTCCCCCAGCCGGTCGAGGGACGCTGCTGGAACAGGCCGCCGGAGTCGCGGTCGCCGCCGGTGAGGTTGACCAGCTTGGACTCCTGGATCGCGGTGGCGATCGCGATCTGCAGCCCGTAGCGGGGAACCTGGAGGTCGCGGGCGACATGGGCGATGGTGATCGCGTTGCGGGCCTGCTCAGTGGTCAGGGTCGGGTAGCTGGTGGCGAACCGCAGCTGCATCAGCTGGGCGAGCACGTCGCCGGTCGGCGGCTCCTCGGCAGAGGCCATGGTGATCGTGCCCTTGACCGGGCGGCCCGCGGGGCCGTCGATGACTCCGAGGTCGCCGAGCTCGGTGGGTGCGGTCTCGGTGGTCTGGGTGCGGCACTCGGCGACCGCGGTCGCGGTCGTGACCATCAGGGTCACGACGAACGGTAGAGCCATGATGACGATCAGGGCCGGCAGTCCGGCGAGGGGTAGCTTCTTCACGACAGGTCAGTCCCGAGCGCCTCAGCCCGCGGCCTCGATGGCCTCGTTGGTGTAGTAGAGCCTTTTTTCCAGCGGGTGGAGCACCGTCTGGACCTTGTAGGTGGCGTCTCCGACGCACCACAGCGCGCGGCCCTTGTCCTGCATCGCCCACCTGGAGACGAGGTCCTGGGCGATCGGGCCGAAGCCGAGCATCGAGTCGAGCTCGCGCGCGACGCGCGGCTTCTGGCCGCCGAGGATCTTGATGTCAGCGAGCTCAAGGAGGTCCTTGGCGATCATCGCGGCTTGGGAATCGGCATCGCCGACCGAGAGTAGGTCGGAAGGCTTGTGCAGGTTGGCGAACTGGATGTCGCCGCCTTTGCCGGCCATGCCGCGCGAGAGCCGCAGGTCGGCGTCGAAGCTCATCACCGCGGAGACGCCGAGGCGCATCTGCTTCCAGACCTCGTCGCGCACGACGATGCGCAGGTCGCCGGGCTCGGCGATCTCGCGCAGTCCGCGGCCCCAGGAGTTCATGCACAGCAGTGCGATGCCCACCGCCTCGTCGCCGAGTCCGTCGAGACGGGAGAGGCTGAACGACTGGATCGGGGCGCGCCAGTCGACCTCGATGTTGGTGAAGTCGTCGAAAAGACCGGCCAGGGTGCCGGTGACCAGCTCGCCGAGCGCGTTGCGCAGCAGCCGCGTCTGGTCGAGGAACTGGCGGGTGTTCCCGTACTCGCACGCCCGGACGAGCTCCTCGGTGGGTTTGCGCAGCAGGTCCCACAACCGCGGGATGGTGGTCTCGGTGAGGATTGAGTTGCCGGTGGCGTAGCCGGTGAGGATCGCCAAGGCGTTGCGGACGACGTCGCTCTCGTCGGGCCCGAACGGCACGCGGCGCTGGTCGTCGAGCTTCATGCTGCCGATTAGGCCGCGGATCAAGACCAGCCAGCGCTTGAAGATGATCGTCGTGCGCCGTTGGGCTTCCTCGGCGGAGAGCTTCTCCCAGTCGTGGCCGAGCGGGCCCATGGCCAGCGGGTTGATTCGTGCCCAGAAGCCGGGGGCGATGACGAACGGCTCGACGCCGAGCGCGCGGCACAATGACTCGTACTCGTCCTTGGGGTCACCCAGGACCAGGGTGCGGTAGCCGAAGGGCATCATCCGGGTGCAGAACGCCTTGGTGGTGCCGGACTTGCCGGTGCCTGGCTTGGCGAACTGGAAGATGTTCGGGTTGGTCGCCGACACGTCGTCGCGCAGCACCCAGCCGAAGGGGTCGCAGTAGAACGAGCCGCCGGAGAGCTGGTCGACGCCCATCTGCGCCCCGGTCGGCGGCAGGGCTGGCGCGGACACGAACGGCCAGAACACCGGTGCTTGGTCACTCGTCATCCGCCAGGCCTGCGCCGGGGCGGTGGCGGGCGCCCAGCCGCGGCCGCGGCGGGCTGCACCGCGGCGCGGGGCGTACTTGAAGATCCGGGGCTCCTTGGCCTCCGGGGCGAGCGGGGGGACCGTGGGCAGGTCGTGGCCGAAGTCGGACAACAAGGCTGCCATGTTCCTCCCTGCCCTGGCGCCGCCGCGGTTACGGAGCGTGGTGGTGGGCATCAGGCGTCTCCGCTCCGGGTCAGGCTCATCCCGACGGGGATGGTCGAGGCGGCGAAACCGACGTCGTGGGCCAGGTCGAGCCGCAGGGGCGCAAACCCGGCGCGTCGGATCGAGGCGTCCAGGCGGCGGCCGAACTCGGTGATCCGCAGTGTCTTGGGAACCGTGACCGTGCACACGGCGTAAGGACGGACCATCGCGTTGCCGTGGGCCAGCTTGGCGTCCAGGCCGCGGGCCTTGTGGGCCTCGTCGCGCTGCTTGGCACGGGTTTTGCGGCCGAGCTTCTCGTTCATTCCCTCAGCCAGGTCTGCGGCCCACTCGGCGTTGCCGGATTGCCGGTCCGCCTTGGACTGGGACACGATCGGGAAGGCGACGACGAACGAGCGTCGCTCGCCGGACTCGCTCGGTGTGAGGATCGGCGCCAGGGCGCCCATCGCCACGCCGCGGGTCGGGAGCTTGATGGTGGCGCTGATCGAGTTCCACGCGTCGTGGCTGTAGTGCCGCACCGTCGCGTCGGCGCCCGAGGGCCCGGCCAGCGCCCACGGGACGTCGGCGTTCACGCTCGGGTCCTTCTCCCGCATGGCGAGGGCCTCGACGATGCCGGCGCGATCGCCTGGGGCGAATCCGGTCCGGGACGCCAGGGCGAGCTCCGGCGAGGTGAGCCAGCGGACCGACGTCATCCCCATCGGACCCCGCAGTTGGGCCTCGATCTCGGCCATGAGCAGGTAGAGCTCGCGGCAGCGGCCCTCGAAGCCGCCGCCGGACTCCTTGGCCGACCGGGCGATCCGGGTCTCCGGGACGACGATTGTCAGGAACTGCTCGGTGCGAACCGACGCCTGGGTGAGGCCTACTGCGAGGTCGCTGTTGACGACCTCGGACAGCTGGGGGGCGTTGTCGCGGCGGTGCTTGTTGACCCACAGATCGCGCTCGGCGCCGTCCTCGGGGACGGTGCGGACCATGAACAGGATCTCGTCGATCTTCTCGGTGCGGCTGGCGACGTCGAGCAGCCCGGCCAGCGCCTCGCCGTAGCGGCTGCGCTCCTCGGTGTCCTTCATGCCGATGCCGGGGTGGACGATCGAGGCGGTGACTGCCCAGGTCTTCGTGGCGTCATCGTTGATTACTCCGACCCGCTGCAGCTGGGAGCCGTGCGGCGGGCCGTCGTGGATCTTGATGCCCTGCAGCACCCCGGGGAGGTCGGGGGTGTCGAGGTCCTCGGTGCGGCCCTCGGTGGCCTTGGCACGGAACGAGGTCCAGCCGAGCAGCCCGCCGACGGCGTACATCGTCGAGGCGAACACCCAGCCGGTGGCCGAGCGGCCACGGACCGGGATGACAGTGATGGCCAGCAGGAACAGCCAGACCAGGGCGAACAGGAACGCGGAGAACCACGCTCCGCGGCTGATCGCCCAGAACGCCGGCAGGCTGGCCAGCGCCAAGAACATCAGCTGGCCTCCGGAGAGGCCGAAGAACCAGCCGATGCGGTCGCGATGGTAGTCGGCGTAGATGGTCATCGTCGGCTTCCTTCCGGGTCACTGCATGTCGATCGGGGCTGGGGGCAGGTCGTGCGGCGCGTCGGCTATACCGCCGCCGGGGGAATCGCGCCGCCAGCTGCAGCAGGTCCGCCGGCACCTCCGGCCGCTCCCCCGCCGCCACCTGCGGCCGGGGTCTTGGGCGCTGCTCCGGCACCACCGCCGCCCTGTCCGCCAGAGCCGCCGCCCTGCCCGCCCGAGCCGCCACCCGAGCTCCCGCCGGGTCCGCCGCCGGTGGGCAGCGTCGGCGGGGTGGGCGAAGCAGGCGGGGCAGGCGGGGTCGGCAACGGCGAGTCGTCGTCCCCGCCGTTCTGCGAGCCGGGGTGTGTGCCGCTGCTCTGGTCGCCACTCTGGTCGCCGGGCTGGCCGCCAGACTGGCGGGACTGGCGGGACTGGCGGCCGCCCATGTTGCTGAAATCGGGTCCATAGGTGCTCTGCCCGACGCCGGTCTGGTTGGTCTCGTCCGACATCAGGGACGTGGCCTTCGCTCCGGCGCTGCTGACCATCCCGAGCCCGGCAGCGAACGCCTGTCCGACCGGGCCGAAGCTGCCGAGGACGCCCTGGGTGGACTTGCTGAACCGATCGCCGGTCGACGCCTCAGCGCTCTGCTCACCCGACGAGCGACCGTTGCCGTCGGTGGTCGACGCGGCCGACGAGCCGCCACCGGCACCGCCGCTCAGCAGCCCCTGGAGACCGCCCTGGACGGCCATGCCCTGCCGGAACGACGCACCGCTCGGGGTGCCGGGGTCGACGAAGGCCAGAAGCTTGAACAGCGCCAGCGGCGCGACCACGCTGATCAGGATCGTCATGACCGCCGGCAGGGCCGTGCCGAACGCCTTGGCGGTGCCGTCTGCGAGGTGGGCAGCGACGCCATTGGCGAACTGCACGCCGATGCCCAGCACCATCACCATCAGCACAGGAGTGAACGCCGCGGCGTGGAACCAGCGCAGCGACTTCCAGAACCAGGAGCGGGTGAAGTCGGAGACCAGCCCGGCCGCGGCGAGCGGGCCGGTGGCGACCAGGACCAGCAGCGAGGCCGCCCGAGCGAGGTAGACCAGGACGTGCCCGATCGCGGCCAGCCACAAGAAGATGCCGAGGAAGGCCAGCGCGGTGGCCACGCCGGCCTCGGTGATGTCGTCGAGGCCGAGGCCGCCCAGGGGATCCCAGTCGGGCCAGGTCTGCACGTTGAGCAGCGACTTCATCAGCGCTTTCGTGATGGCGCCGCAGGCCGCGACGATCATGACGCAGTAGCCGAACCAGCAGGCGCAGACCAAGACGAACTGGCCGGCGCCGATGAACGCCCGCGCGAGGCCCTTGCCCTCGCGTTTGAAGGCCGCGGCGCCGAGCTGGATCATCGCCAAGATGACCACCAGGGCGAGCGCGAGCCAGAGCGTGAAGGCGTAGACGTCCTTACCGGGTCCGTCGTCGCTCAGGTCGGGGGTCAAGAACAGTTCCGTGAAGGTGAGCACGATGCGCAGCACGAACAGGCCGGAGCTCCAGACCGCGAGCATGGCCGCGGTCCAGGCATCGGCCGCTGCTTTGGCGACGACGTCGCCGATGTTCTCGAACGGGTTGGGGATGTCACCGAGGCCCGGGATGCCGGCGCCGAAGAGGTCCCCCACGTTCGGGAGTCCGGGGATGCGGGGCACCCCCGGGACGCCAGGGCTTCCCATCCTCAGGAGCCCGGCGTCGCAGATCGCGTCGAGCAGCCCACACCCGCCGACTCCCGGCACCACTCCCCCGACTCCTTTTGCGCAGTCGGTGAGGCTGGGGTTTTCGAGGCACTCCTGGACGCCCTCGATCTCGTCCTTGACGCCGCCGGCCGCGTCCTTGCCGCAGTCGACCGGGTCCTCCGTGCACTCCAGCGCGTCGCCGCCGAGGTCGCACAGTTCGTCGGGACCAAGACAGCCCATCTTGAGGGTGCGGGCCGTCACCTGGCTGGTGGTCGCGACCGTGGCGATCTGCGCTGTGCTGGCCGCTGTGCTGGCCGCAGTGCTGGCCGCAGTGCTGACCGCAGTGCTGGTCGCCGGCTCGGCCGCGGCGGCGGGCGGCTGAAGAGCTGCTGTGGCGGCTCCGAGGAGCGTGGTGAGGACCAGGACCGCCAGAGCGTCGACGCCCAGCCTGGTCACTCGGTGGAAGAGATCGGCGGTGCTCACTAGGGTGCTCCGTTGATCGGGATCCAGCCGGCCTGCTTGTACTCGGGGGTTCCCGGCGCGACCGCCTGGGGCTGTCCGGTGGAGACCAGGTGCTCGATGTCTGCGGTGCTGCCCTGGACCAGTCGCCAGTCGCCCACGCCGTCGACCTCGAGCCATCGCATGAGCTGGGTGCCGGCGTAGAGGCTGTCGCTGACCTTGCCGTTGGCGGTGGTGCGGGTGACGTAGCTGAGCAGGTTCACCGCGTAGTAGCCGGTGGCGAGCTCCTCGAGGGTGTAGGCAATCGGGGTCACGGCGTACGACGCGGGCGGGGGGACGTCCCCTTCCTTCGCGACGCCGGCCTGCTGGCGGCGCAGCGCGACAGCGTCGCGGGCGCGCTGCTCGAAGACGGCCTTGTCCTCAGGGTTGGCGTACAGGCCGGCGACGGCGACGGCCTGGTCGTAGTTGAACCCGATCTGCGCCTTGGCGACCTCGACTTGCAGCGCGACCGCGCCCAGATCGGTCTGGGGGAACCGGGTCGGGTAGCCGTCGACCTGGTCGGCGCCGGTCGCGATCACGAGGCCGTCTGCGGGTGCGGTCTCCGGGGCGATCTGGTCGACCGAGACGTTCTGCTCCTGCTGCCCGTTCTGGCTCGAGGAGTCCCCGGATGTCTTGTCGGTGCCGGTGTTGTCATCGGTCCGGCCGCGCGCTCCGAGCCAGACGGCGGTCGCCACGAGGGCAGCGATCGCCACCAGGGCCGCCACGCGCAGCAGGGTCGTGCGGGACTCCCCCATCGAGTCGTCAATACGGCTGCTCATCTCAGTGCTCCCCTTCCGTGTCGCCAGGGTGGGCGGGTTCGGCGGTGTGGTCGGTGGACCAGGTGCGCCAGCCGGCCTCGTGTGCCAGCTGAGTGCCGGGCCAGGTTGCGGGTCCGGGTGCCGGCGGGGCGCCGGGGGCGACCATCCAGCGGCCGCCGACCCACTGCATGCGCTCGCAGTGCGCGAAAGCGATCTGGCCTTCGGACTTGTAGGTGGCGCTGACCTTCATCAGCACGCAGACCGTCGCCCAGTCGGGGCCGTCGGTGCCCTTGACCAGTGCGGCGGCCGGCTCCAGGGACACCGAAGCGCTGGAGTCCTTGACTTCGCCCATCCCGGTGCTGGAGAGGAACGCGCGGACGCTTGCGGTGATCCACCAGTCCTTCGCACGGACCCCGCCGGGCAGCGCCCAGGTGTTGTAGACCTCCTCGGCGGTGCTCAGGCTCATCGACTGCAGCACCGCGAGGTCGATCTGGGCAAGCTGGCCGATCGCGCCCTCCGGGGTGTGTGGGAACCCAGTCATCACGAACGCGGGTCCGTTGACTCCGGCTCCGGTTGGGATCTTGATCTCCGGCGACTTGGCGCTGGTGGTCCCCGAGCCTGCTGGCGCGAAGGCGGCGCTCTCGGGCACGGTCAGCATCCGCTCGGACGCGATCTCATCGCGGTGCGCGGCGCCGCGGGCCACCGTCGAGCGCACGGTCTCGCCGGTGGCGACGCCGGTGTTCGCGCTGGTCTCTTCACCGATGCCGGCAATCGCCAGATAGACCGCGTACGCGAGGCCGCCGAGCAGGAGTACAGCCACGGCGACGGCGCCGGCCAAGATGCCGAGTAGCCTGCGCGGGCTCCACTCGCTGGTGCCTTGTTCGATGGGAGGTGTCTTCCTAGTGGCCTCGCGTCGCATCAGATGCAGCCCTTGCCGAGGACCCCGTTGAGCATCCCGGGGAGCACCAGGTAGGCGATCGCGCAGGCGAACACGACCACCACCGAGATCACGCCGACCTTGGAGGCGTGCGGCAGGGAGAACACTCGGCCGGCGATGATCGCGGCGATCGCGATGATGATGCCGAGACCGAACAGGACGATGACGCCCCACAGCACGTAGCTGGTGATCTCGTTGGTGGGGCCGACAGCACCCGGAGGCGCCTTCGGGCAGACAGCCATCACGGTGCTTACGGTTGCGGTCATGAGGTCCATGGGGACTCCCCTTTCTGGGTTGCTGACCCCGGGCGGGTCAGGCGCCTTCGCTGGTGTCGGTGGGCCGCTGTGCGGGCTCGAGCAGCCGACGTGCTGCCGAGATCAGAGGAGCCGGGACGGGTCGGGAGTCCAGGCCGTTGACCGCGAGCTCGCGGTCAACGGGGATCTCCACGCACCGGTCAGCGTCCAGGGCGCGGCGGACGGCGGGGCCGCCGGCGTGCTCGAGGCCGCGCGGCCACCTCTTGCGGCGTGGCCCGCGGACGGCGAGGGTGATCTGCTCAGGCTGCCAAGGGGACAGCAGGTTCATGGCGACTCCAGCGCGACGCATCCCGGGGACGGTGGCGGTGGTGACCAGGACGATCTGATCGGCGGCGCGGACGGCCCCGGCCAGCCAGCAGTCGGTGGCCAGCAGTTGGCCGGCCTCCCAGCCGATGTCGAGGATGGTCAGCTGGGTCTCGTTCTGTGCCTCGATCGGCGGCGGAACCTCGTCGACGCCGGCGAGGACCTCGCTGGCGCGCTCGAGCAGGACGTGGTCGCGCTTACCTTGACGCCAGTCCCTCGGGTGCAGACCGAGCTCGGCGGTGCTCGCCGCGGCGAGTCCGGAGGCGGTGACCGAGCAGCACTCGATGACACGGACCGGGGCAGGTGCGGCGAGACCGGTGGCCAGGGCGACGGTGCTCGCGCCGACCGAGCCGGCGGACCCGAGAACGGCGATAGTGTGCTCGCCGTCGGCCGGTGACCAGTTGTCCTCCGCGGCGCCCCGACGGCCGCGAGGACCTTTACCGGCGCCCGGCCGGGTACGGAACTCGCCGGCGTTCAGTGCGTGCCAGGCCCGCTTGAGCTCGTCGACACCGACCGGGCGGCTCGGGGACTGGGTGCTCACTGGGCCCCCCTGAAGGCGCATCGGCGGAACTCGAGCCCGGCGCGGACCTCGGCGGGGCTCAGTGTCGCCAGCTGAGCCTTCGCGGCCTGCACTTCGTGCAGCTGGGCGACGCAGCCGGTCAGCTGCTCGACCGCCTCGATCTCGCGGCCCGCGATCGTGAACAGCTCGGCGATCTGCTCAGGCGTACGGGTCTCGCCGTCGTGTGTGTTCGTCATGGGCTTCACCACCTCCAGCCGCCTATGTGTCGCGGGGTGGCGCGAGCGATCACTTCCGGGATGGTTCGTCATGGGCGAACTTCCTCGGGGCGGCCGCGGCGAGGGCGCGCATGGTGCGCGAGCCGTGGCGACGGACCGTTGCCTCAGAGACCCCGATACGGGGCGCGACCCGGCTGGACACCTCATTGCTGAGCAGGCCGCCATACCCACGCGCCAGCCGGCGGGTCTCGACTCGCTCGGCCTCCTCGACCAAGCACAGCAACAGGTACCGATCCGCGGCGCTGATGACCTCGTGGTCGCAGGCCCACGCGAGCAGCTCCAGGAGCTCCTCGGTAGCCGACGGCTCCTCCTGCTCGGGTCCGGCATCGGCGAGGATCTCGGGTCGGTGGAACCGCGCGCCGGCGACCCGCTCGGTCGGCATCTCAGCCGAGTAGCCGGCACCACCGTCGACGCTCGTCAGGTCGCCGGCCGAGAAGGACTTGACGAGGGTGGTGTTGGCCCACGAGCGGTCGGCGCGGGAGACGTAGAAGAAGCCGCCGAGCTCGCGGAGGACACCGACGCGGCTGTTGATCAGGATGTTGGCCGCGACCTTGCGGGTCCGGCGCCACTTGAACGTGCGGACCTCGATCCATAGCTGCGAGGCCACCAGCTCGTCGATCCGCTCGACTGCTGACCAGGCGCCGGCCATAACCGGCTGGCTGTCGCGGAAGACCTCGCGTGGCGGAAGGGTGCTCAGCCAGCCCGCGAGCCGGCAGGCGCCGGGCAGCAAGCACTTGGCCAGAGCAGCCGCAGCCGCGATGTCGTCGCCGCCGTCGGGGGCCGCCAGCATGGCCAGCGCGAGGAGGACCTCGTCAGAGGCTTCATGGTCCACCGCCGGCAGCCAGGAGCGGAGGTCGTCGAAGTTGTCGACCACACCGAGGCGCGGATCTGCGGCAACCCAGACCGGCCACTTCTGGCGGGCCTGGTCGAGCAGTTCGCTGTTGTCGTCGAGGCCAAGCTGGTCGCCCACACTCATCGCGCTCGCTCCTTTCATCCGTGGCTAAGCACGGCAGAAAGGTCGCGAGCGGGTGTCCCCGCATCCGTCCCCCCAATCCCCTGATCTCGAGGGGGACGCCTGCTCGACGGGGATACGGTCTTTGCGTTTGTGCAGGTCAGAGCTGGGGGACGCCCCCGTCCCCCCGAAAACTGGAATAGTTCCCGGCCGACCCTTGCGCGGCCTTCTTGTCGAGATGCTGCGAAGACTGAAACGACGGCGTTCTGAACACCTCGCTTTTCGTCAGGCTCGATCGCGCAGCTACGCAGTCACCGAGCCGCGTCGAGTCCCAGAAAGCGACATCGCGCAGGTGTTGGAGGAGCGGCATCCCGTCGCTGCCCAGGCGAATTTCTCGCAGAGGGATGGTCATCCGGAACCAGCTGGCGCGGCGTCATTGTGCCGCGGAGCGGGGCCATCTCATCGGCTCGCCGGTCATCCAGACCACCCATCTGGATATGCCGCGCTTGATCACTCGCGCTGGTCGAGCGAAGGTTTACGACGTAAGTTCGCAGGTTCGGTGCAGGGCACGGGACAGTCTCGAAGGGTGGTGCGGGATGGGTAAGGAAGCGACTGGGTCGGCGGCGGACAGCGCGTGGGCGGTGCTGGCTCACCGGAGGGTGACGTGGCGCGAGGTCGGCGAGGGGTGGACGGTCCTGGCGGGCGGCGTGGCAGCAGCGGTGGCTGGCGCGATGCTGGTGAGGCTTGCGCGCGTCGTCCTCGGCGCGCGGTGATAGGGGCCTTCGTTGTCTGCCGACTGGGTCGCGAGAGAGCGCTGGTCGGGCTGGCTGCGGCGAGTGTCGCTGAGTGGCACACCAATGGTCTGCCTGAGTGTGCTGATGTGGGGTCCGGGTCGGGTGTTGTCGCTGGCGGCACCCGTCGTGCTCATGGTGACGATGGCGGGCTTGGTCGTCACCTTGTCCAGCAACGCCCCGACCGCTGGTGAGGTCGACGACCGGCGCGCCCGTCGGCACGAGCTGCGCCGCGAGGCGCGGTGGTGGTGGTACGTCCTGACCGGGTGCGTCTCGGTCATGTTGGGCTTGGCGCTCGCCGCCGCGCTGGCACCCTGGTCCGTGGGATTGGCACTGCTGGGTTTGGCGGGCACCACGCCCCCAGCGCGCACGTGGCTGCGGGGTCGCATCCGTCTGGGGTCACACCCGATGGGGGGTCGGGGCAGCGATCGCGGGCTCGAGGGTCAGGCCGGGGAGGGCGTGCACCAGAGTCAGTCTCGTGGACGAGCGGCGGTCAGGCTGTCCGGTGCGGAGCTGCCCTTCGACGGCTCTCGAACAGCGGACCTCGCCACCGACGCGCTGTGCCACCTGTGGCGCGTCACGTTCTGGATGGTTCGAGACCTCCGCGCGCCGGTGCGGACGTTGCACGTCGTCGAGCTGCGCGAGGAGGTGCTCGACGAGCTCGAGCGACGCCACCCACGTGAGGTGGCACGCTGGCTCACCTCCGGCCGGCACGGCGCGGACGGCCCGGCCCGCTACCTATGAAGAAGTCCCCGGTCGTCACCAGCGCGCCCGGGTACGGCGCTACCGTGGCACGGGACTGGACCAGAGGCAGAAAGGGGCCAGCGTGAGCGATGAGCAAGCTACGCACCAGCAAAACCCCGACGGCGACGCGTACCCCGACGCCGACCAGGCGGCGGTAAATGACGAGCCTGCCCCGTCGCAGCGCGTCCCGTTGAGCCTGGAGCGCGTCGTGGACGCAGCACTCGCGTTCATCGATACGAATGGCCTGCCCGGCCTGACGATGCGTCGCCTCGGTGAGCAGCTGGGTGTCGAGGCGATGGCCCTGTACCGCTACGTGCCGAGCAAGGAGGAGCTTCTCGACGCGGTGGTCGCACGACTCGTGGCTGATGTCCGCAGGGACGAGGTCGTCCTGGACGCGCCGAGGGACGGTTGGCAGGACTTCCTCCAGCGCCTCGCGCACGGGGTCCGTCGCATGGCGCTGGCGCACCCCAAGGCATTTCCCCTGGTGGCGTCTCGCCCGGCGGAGGCTCCTTGGCTGCGCCCGCCGTTGCGCAGCCTCGAATGGGTCGAGACGTTCCTCTCCGGCCTGCTGGATGAGGGGTTCAGCGATCAGGCCGCCATCGAGGGCTACCGCGCCTACACCAGTTTTCTCCTCGGCCACCTGCTCCTCGAGGTAGCGGTCCACGGGGCCGACGTCGGCCCACTCGACGTCCTGGACGACCAGACCGGCGAGCCCGGCACCTCCCAATACCCGACCGTGGCGCGTCTGCGCGAGCCACTGTCGGAGGACAGGTCGGCCGTGGAGTTCGAGGAGGCTCTTGAGGCCCTGCTCGACCGGATGACGGTGACTCGGAACGAGCACATCGAGAGCTGACCCCTCCTAGGGGTGAAATCCCGTGCGCGTGGTATGCGGCCCGTGACGGTGGGTACGGCTTACGTCGTAAACCACTACGAGCGATGGTCCGCTGGCGCCTCCACCCCGTGACGCGACGGCGCGGCCCATCGCGGACGGAGGACACATGAGAGACGCACTACGAGACGGCCTGAGCACGATCGCCGAGTTCGTGCCCAAGCTGGTCCTGTTCCTGGTCATCCTGATCGTCGGCATCATCATCGCCAAGGTCATCGCCAAGGCTTTGAACGCGCTGCTCGAGAAGGCCGGCTTCGACCGGGCGGTCGAGCGGGGCGGCATCAAGCAGGCGCTGTCGAAGTCGAAGATGGACGCGAGCGACATCGTCGCCAAGCTGATCTACTACGCCCTGCTGCTGTTCGTGCTGCAGCTCGCCTTTGGCGTCTTCGGCGCCAACCCGATCAGCCGCCTTATCGAGGACGTCATCCGGTTCATCCCGAGCCTGATCGTTGCCATCATCATCCTCGTCGTCGCCGCCTCCATCGCCGCCGCGGTCAAGGGCTTGGTCGAGAACATGATCGGCGGGCTGTCGTACGGCAAGGCGCTCGCCAACATCGCCTCCGCCTTCATCCTGTTCCTCGGGATCATCGCTGCGCTGAACCAGGTCGGTGTGGCCACCACGGTCACCACCCCGGTGCTCATCGCGATCCTGGCCACTGTCGCCGGCGTGATCATCGTGGGCGTCGGCGGCGGGCTGATCCGTCCGATGCAGCAGCGGTGGGAGGGCTACCTCAGCACCGCCGAGCGCGAGGCGCCCCGGATCAAGGCCGAGGCCGACGCCGCACCGTCGGTGCGCGACCAGGCGTCGTCCGCTGCGCAGGATCTGTCCGGCTCGAGCAGCACCACCGGCAGCACGGCGGTCTACGACCAGACCACCGACGGTTACGACGCTTCGTCGCGCCAGTACTGACCACCACGCCCCAGACCCACTCACCCGGCAGAGCGACGCTCCCTCGTCGCCCGCCGCAGATGCACATAGGAGACAACGAATGGACACCAACGACCACGGCCGCTTCATCGGCCAGACGCTCTACACCAGCGACGACGAGAAGGTCGGCAAGATCGGGCAGGTCTACCTCGACGACGACACCGACCGTCCCGAGTTCCTCACCGTCAACACCGGCCTGTTCGGCATGAATGAGTCCTTCGTCCCGGCCGCTGACGCCGACGTCACCAGTGACGGCGTACGGGTGCCGTTCACCAAGGACCAGATCAAGGACGCGCCCAACGTCGACGTCGACGGGGGCCACCTCGACCAGGCTGAGGAGCAGCGCCTCTACCAGCACTACGGCATGACCTACACCGAGCGCGCCAGCGACTCGGGGTTGCCGGCTGAGACCACCGACACCGCCGCCACGTACACCGGCACCGGGACCGCCGGCACGACCGGCACCTTCACCGGCGAGGGGCACGACACGTCGGGGCCCAACACCGACGAGGCGATGACCCGCTCGGAGGAGCGTCTCGACGTCGGCACGACGTCGCAGGAGGCCGGCCGCGCCCGGCTGCGGAAGTACGTCACCACCGAAGAGGAGACCGTCACCGTCCCGGTGAAGAAGGAGCGGGCCGTCCTCGAGACCGAGCCCATCACCGAGGCCAACCGCGACGAGGCCCTCTCCGGCGGGGACATCACGGAGGAGGAGCACGAGGTCGTCCTGCAAGAGGAGCGCCCCGTCGTCAGCAAGACCGCTGAGCCGGTCGAGCGGGTCAAGCTCGACACCGAGACGGTCACCGACCAGGAGACCGTCACCGAGGAGGTCCGCAAGGAGCACATCGAGGCCGAGGGCGACATCGACGACCGTCGCCGCACGCGATGAGCACCAGCGCCGACCAGCCTCGCTACGACACCACGGGCGCCGACGAGGACCGCAACGGCGTACGGCGAACCCCTGACCGCAAGGCCGTCGTGGCGCGCGAGAAGGAGGAGCACGGCGGCATCAAGTGGGGCTCGGCCTTCTTCGGCTGGCTCACCGCCGCCGGCACCGCCATCCTCGTGACCGCGCTGCTCAGCGCCATCGGCACCGCAGTCGGGCTCGGCGCCCTCTCCGGCCCGCAGCAGGCCGAGTGGGAGGCGACGCAAAACGCGGAGACGGTGGGGCTGGTGGGCGCGATCGCCCTGCTGGTGATTCTGTTCGTTGCCTACTACGCCGGCGGATACGTCGCCGGCCGGATGGCCCGCTTCGACGGCGTCAAGCAAGGAATCGCCGTCTGGCTCTGGGCCCTCATCATCGCCATCCTGGTGGCGGCGGCGGTGGCCGTCGCGGGCAGCGAGTACAACGTGCTCTCGCAGCTCAACAGCCTCCCGCGCGTGCCGGTCAGCGAGGGCGACCTCGCCACCGGCGGGATCATGACAGCGATCGCCGCGGTCGCCGCCAGCCTCGGCGGCGCGATCCTCGGCGGCCTCGCCGGGATGCGGTTCCACCGCAAGGTCGACCGCACCGGACTCGGCGACTAGAACCGCCCGGTCTGCAGCAACACCACGCCGCCCGTCCCTCCAACAGGAGGGACGGGCGGCTTCACACATGCACCGAGGTGGCGGGGGGTACCCCCGATCCGTGCGCCTCCAAAGAGTCCTGACACAGAAGATTGGCTTCTGGTCGATCACGTCGGGGCCGGGACGCACGCGGGCGGGTCCAGGCGCTCAAGAAGCGGGCATCTGGACCCGTCCCTCCTCTGCCGCCCAAACATTGGACAAATCCTCTCGCTGATCGACGAGCGCGGATGTTTACGATGTAATTCAGCATCGGCGGCGTTCAGCGCAGAGCTCCGCCTGCTTAGGAGCGACAGAAGGAGCAGCGGGACCCGTGGACCGCCTCGCGTTCAACGAACAACTGGCCGAGACTGCCCGGCTTGCGGCCGAGAGCAACGACACCGAGCACACCCTCGAACGGGCCGTCACCCTCCCCGTCGAGCTGATCCACCGCTGCTCGCTCGCGGGCATCGCCGTCCTCACGCACGGCCATCCCGGCGGCGGCACCATCGCTCACCCCGCGGTCACCCACGCCGACGTCCGTCACATCGACGAGCTCCAGCACAAGCTCGACCAAGGCCCCCTCGTCGAACTGCGACACGACGACGCGGTCATCAGCGGCAACGTCGACACCGACAACCGGTGGACCCAGTGGGGCGCGGAAGCCTCCGCTGACTACCGCATCCGCTCCGCCATGGCGTTCCGGCTCTTCACCGACGGGCGCACCCTCGCCGCCCTCAGCCTCTACAGCGAGGAACCCGACGCTTTCACCCGAGACGACCTCGCGGACGGGCTCGCCATGGCCGCCCACACCGGCATCACCCTCGCCTCGACCCTGGAACTCGACCAGATGCACACCGCGCTGCTCAGCCGCCGCATGATCGGCGAAGCCATCGGCATCCTCCGCGAAAGGTTCACCCTCACCTCCGACCAGGCCTTCAGCGTCCTCAAGAGGCTCTCGTCACAGCAGAACCTCAAGCTCGCCCACATCGCCCGACAGCTGGTCGATACCGGTGACCTTCCGACACCACCACCCTGACCCGAACTGTCCCCTAAGTCGAACCTCAAGCGGCTCGCACAGCAACTCAAAGCTGCGCGAGGTCGTCTCTGTCTCGCTACCGGATGGGGATCGACTTGCGGTCGATGCACTCTGGCAGCTTGAGCGCGACTCTCTTGCCTGATGGTGGCGGCGCGGTTGGCCGAGCGCGACGCGAAACCGGGTGCCACGCACGGCCGGTTCGGTGAGAATGCCCCCATGGCCGAGCAATCTCCCCAAGAGCACGTCGACAGCCGTGTTCTTGTCTACTACGGCACCGAGTTCGACGAGAGTGACCGCCTGTTCGGCCGCTCGGGCCAGGGGCTCTTGGAGTTCGAACGAACCCAGTCGATCGTTCGTGATCGGCTCGCCGCCCGGTCCCGGATCATCGACATCGGAGGCGCCGCTGGAGCGCACGCAGCCGCCCTGGCCGAACGCGGCCACGAAGTTCTGCTCGTCGACCCGGTGCCACGGCACGTGGAAGCGGCCGCGGCACGTGGCACCTTCACTGCAGCGCTGGGCGACGCACGATCCTTACCCGTCGCCGACCACACCTTCGACGCGGCGCTGCTGCTCGGGCCTCTCTACCACCTGGTTGCCAGGAGCGACCGACTTCGCGCATGGAGCGAGGCGATCCGAGTCGTTCGCCCCGGGGGCTGGGTCTTCGCTGCCGCCGTCTCCCGGCTCTCGGCGTTGGCCTGGGTCACCGTGATCGAGCCCTCAATCGCGTCTGCAGACGGCGACGTTCCGCCGGATCGGTCTCCCATGCCGGAGAAGTGGCGGCGGATGATCGAAGACGGGGCAGGAGAACTCGGCCCGCGCGGGTTTCCAGGAGGGCATTTCCACCTCGCCGATGACTTGGAGCAGGAGGCACTCGATGCAGGACTCGTCGGAGTTCGGGTCGTCGGCGTTGAAGGCCCAGGGGCCCAAGCGATCGAGATCAGCCGATCACACGAGCCGGATCTGGTCGAGGCCGCGCGAACATTGGCCGAGGCATTCGAATCTCAGCCAGGACTGCGCGACTTGAGCCCCCACCTCCTTGCGATGGGACGCACGCCCGCGCCGTGACCCACGCAAGCCGGGAACCCATCCACCTGATGCGACTCGCAGGGACGGCCTGGCCGCACGCCGATCCGCTTACGGCGGAGGGCCGTGGTCGACCTCGAACATGGTCGACAAGCACGCGTTACGGGATCCTCCGCCGGAACGCAGTCACCCCTAGGTCAGGCGTTGCTTGATCCTCAGCCTTGCGCGGGTTGTCGTAGGTGAGTCGCGGCCGCACCAAGGAGCGCATCGACGGCCGCTTGGTCTAGTTCGTCAGCTGTGGCGGGGGCGCGCCGGTCAGCCTGACATCAGTGATGGTGCGTCGGGTGAGTGCAAAAGCGCCGACCATCGCGGCTAGGGCGAAGCAGCCGAGCTGGACGCTCCCAGCACCGAATGCGGCGGCGAGGGGGCCTACGGCAACGAGACCGATCGGTGTGGCCACGAAGGAGAAGAAGCCGTCAATCGCCATGATCCGCGACAGCATTGCCTCGGGCACCTTCTCCTGCACCAACAGGTTCCAGGAAAGGTCCAGCAGGCTCAGTGCCGCACCGGCGATCACGAAGGACGCCGAGAGGATCCACACATTCACCTGGGTGCCGAGTACCAGCATGGGGACGCACCACACGACGAAGGCGATCATGATCACCTTCATCGGCGCGGTCACGGTCACCTTGGCGAGGAAGAACGCAGCGACGAACACGCCGACTGCCTGTGCGGATCGGGCGAGGCCCCAGCCTTCGCTCCCGATGGTGTCGTCGGCGATCACCGGGCCCAGGACGTTGATGGCGCCGCTGACGAGCGCGTTGAAGACAAGGGCCGCGCATGAGGCCGGGATGACCCAGCCCAGGTGACGGGCGTAAGCCCAGCCCGCGACGAAGTCGCCGATGACGCTCGCCTTCGCTTGACTGCGGTCACCGGGAGGCAGACGCACCAGCAGGAGCAATGCCGCGGCGACGAGGTAGGTCGATGCGTCCACCGCCAGCGCCCACCCCGGCCCGACCGTCGCCACCAGGACACCGGAGACTGCCGGCCCGAGGATGCCCACTGCACTGGTGGCTTGACCGATGAGCAGGAATGCTCCCTGGCGCTCCTCGACCGGCAGCAGGATCGGGACCATCCCGAGGAATGCGGGATAGCTCACTGCGAACACGGTGCCGGCCACCGCTTGCAGGACCACCAGGTGCCAGATCTCGGCCTGTCCGCTGATGACGAGACCCGCCGTGAGCGCCTGAGCCATGCCCTGGACGAGGTTGCATCCCCGGAGCACCACCGCCCGCGGCAACCGATCGGCGATTGCTCCGCCCAGGAGCATGAACACGACCGTCGGCACGCTCGACGCGGCGAGTACCCATCCGAGGGCCGACGCTGAGTCGTCGATGTCAAGGACAGCGAACGCGAGCGCCACTCCCGCCATGGACGAGCCGACTCGGTTGACGACCTGACCGATGAAGAAGTAGCGGAACGCCGGCGTCGAGAGCGGCGACAGGCGGCTGCTCTCCACCGGGAGAGTGAAGCGACAAACCCTCCGATTGGCAACTGGGCGCTTGCGGATTCGTTTCGGGACCCCAGAATTCAGGCGCGGACGGCGTCCTGTACGTCAGAGCGTCTGAGCATGGTGATGCACCACGCGAAGTGTCCCTCCGATAGGTCCGTGCCGAAGCAGCACGCAGTCGTCAAGGCGTATGCGGCGCGGTAGATGGAGTACCGATGGCGGTCGTGTTCGAAGGCCGATACGAAGGCCTGCTCCAGCTCGCGTTCAACGATTCGGGCGCTTGGTCCCCACATGTCGAAACAACTCGCTGCGATCGCGGCGTCGAAGGCAGGGTCCCCGGCTGTGCTGAGGAAGCCGAAGTCGAGGACGGCGGTGGCGTGAGCGCCGGATGTCAGGACGTTGGCTGCGATCAGGTCGCCATGGACGAGGCTGGGGGCGGCAGGACGTAGAGCGTGAAGGGCAGCGACCGTGTCCGTCAGGATCCTGTCAAACTCAGGGAGAGCAACACTCATAGGAGTTTCAAATCGCGTTGCTCGTCGTGCCACGAGGGCTGCGAGTTCTGTTTCAAAGGGCGCGCGCGGGTGGAGAGGCGGCTCGTCGGGCAGCATGGGAAGCACGCGAAGGGGCGGTTTCCCGGGTATCGCCGCGAGCGCAGCTAAAGCCTCGGTCATTGCGTCGATGCGGCCCGCCGTTAGAGTCGGCGATGTGCCGTCGGCCACCCATATCGGGTCACCCGATAGTCGCTGCTCGACGGTAATGAACGTGCCGTCTACGTCCCTGACTTCGAGGATGTGCGGCATCGCGATTGTGGGGTCAGGAGGGCGCGAGGCGTAAACCGCGTCGTAGAAGTCACGCAGCGACTCAAGGTCGCTCAACCCGCGACCCGACCACACCTTGGCCACTGTTCCGTCACCCAGGTCGGCGACAGTGCCTTCGACTCCCGACCCGAGCAGCCCCAGGTGGTTCAGGCCCGCTCGCTGAAGCACGAGCAATGCCTTGGCTTCTTCACCTCGCATCCCAGCACGCTCGCATAGAGGCAAGGCGACCGCACATTGATAGTTCCGGGCGGTCCCGTAAGCCGAACCTCAAGCGGCTCGCACAGCAACTCAAAGCTGCGCTAGGTCGTCTCTGTCTCGCTAACCGGTCAAGTCCTGTGACGTGGTGTACGACGAGTGATCCCTCGTCGTTGGTGGATCAGGCCGTGATGGCCTGAAGGGCTGGTTCGTTCACCTCCTCGTCGGCGGTGGGGTCGAGGGCCTGCGATC
>JAESGW010000375.1_pt1 | contig 53697 bp, 54 predicted proteins | sample 9269791 | NCBI WGS metagenome assembly JAESGW01 (sample SAMN16773120, study PRJNA677053) | algae metagenome | isolation source: Aphanocapsa lilacina HA4352-LM1 and co-occurring heterotrophs from near cave... | place: USA: Maniniholo cave, near Haena, Kauai, HI | collected 2009-07-28
AGCGACGTGACCAGCATCTTGGCCTGTGCGGCATCGTCGGGCGATGCGACAACGCCGGTCAGCACCGCGATCTGACCGACGGTCGTCACACGAATGTCCGATTCGGGCATCGCCAGCCGGAGCATGCTGTCGATCGAGGTGATGTTCTGGCTGACCCGGATATTGCTCGAATAGACGACAGCACCGCTGGCGGTGGTGGCGAACACCGTAGCCTCGCCGAATGCCTTGCCGAACAAATGGATCTGGCGCGGGTTGCTGACATAGACGTCGGCAACCTCGGGGTTCGATGTCCACACGTTCGCGACACTGGTCGGCAGGTTGATGAGTTCGCCCTGGCCGATCGACAGCAGCACTTCGCGGCTGGGCCGCTCGGTGCCCGGCGGCAGGTCGGCGACCTTGGCCGCGCGGCGCTGTGTCTGGGCGCCGGCGATGCCGGGCATGGTGGCGACGAGCGCCGTGGCGACAGTCACCGTCAGCGACCGCCCGAACATGGACTTTAGACGCATCTTACTTACCCCCCACCGGTACTTCGGTAATCGTATTGCCGCGTGCGATCCGCACGACCGGCCCCTTGGGCGCGGCCGTATTCCCCCCCGGGGATGCACTGGGCGTGCCGCCTTCGCTGGACTTGGCCGGCACCGTACGGCGCTGGAAGCGCGACACATCCGCGCCCGTGACGAAAGACGTTTCGGTATCGATCGGACGGTTTGCCACCGCCAGCAGCAGCGCCTTGTCTGCCTTGGCATCGTCGCCCTCGGGCACCGATACCTCGCCGGATGCGATGGCGCGCTCAAGCTCGGCGTTGTTGTCGGCGATCGAGCGCAGCGACAGCGACAGCTGCCCCACGGTCTGTGCAACCGCGATCTTCTCCGCGATGCGCGGCGTCGCTTCGAGCGTGACGGTCGAGAAGGTCTGCACCGACGGCTTTCCTTCATCGTCGGTCGCGGTGGTGCGCTGATCGGTGGCGAGCACGCGCAGGTTGCGGATGATCGTCTCGGAGGCCTTGAGGGGCGGCCCATCGCCACCACCATCAACCGACTGGGTCAGCACCAGATCGATCCGGTCGCCCGGAAACACGAAGCCGGCGACGCCCGACTGGGCGGAGACCGAAACGGTGACGGCGCGCATGCCGGCACCGAGCGCGGCGGCGAGGAAGCCACGGTCGCCCGGCTGGACCAGCGAGCCCTGCGTGATCGGCTGGCCCGCGGTGATCGCGTTGCGCACGACCGATCCCTGCAGCTTGGCGGCCTCGACCGGCCCGCCCTTCAGATAATAGGCGTTCTCGTTGACCAGTTCCTGCGGCCAGGGCTGATAGCGGAAGCTGTCCGGCTCGATGATCGCGCCGACCGGCAGGGCGCGGGTGGCGACAAGCACCTCCGGTCCCTGCACTGCGGCTGGTGCGGTGACGGCAGCGGCCTGCGGCGCCGCAGCACCGGCGAACATGCTGCGCGCCATGAAGGCCGTCAAAGCGGCGACGATCAGTGCGCCGACCAGCAGAGCGATTTTCTTGGCATCCATGACGTTACAGCGCCTTTCCCCAAAGCGGGCCGATTGAACCCACGTTAATCATCATCCAAAATGGTTAAGGATGGGTTGGTGAATTGAAACGAGACCGGCGAACGCGATCGCGACGCCGTATGGAATTTCAGGCTGGCCGGATTTCCGCCGGATTCGCCGCTCGATGATCAGCAGTATCGTCAGTGCGCCGCCGGCGATGGCCATGATCATCAGCAGGTTGAGCAGAGGCTGCCACGGAAACCACAGCGCCAGCGCGCCGAGCATCTTGACGTCGCCGCCTCCCATCTGGCCGACCATGAAGGCCAGCATGAACACGCCGAACACAGCGAGCCCGATGCCAAGCTGGATCACGACATCGGGCCACAGTTGATAGCCCGTCGCCCACCAGAAGGCGGGCGCGAGCAGCGCGATGGCGATGTTCTTCCAATCGGCGATCTCGCGGATACGGATATCCTCCACCGCCGCCGAAATCAGCAGCAGCGCGAGCACGCCGAGCAGTGCTATCGAGACTTGTTCCCACCCCATCGCGCAAACTCCTAGACGGCATGGCTTTCAAAAACGTAACCAAGCCGCATGCCGGATTTTCCTTATCTCGCCCCGATCGACACATATGGATCGATCGATCACTGGACCGCGCCGGACGGATGGCGCCTGCGCCGCTTCGCGATGCCCTCGGTCGATCTCCGCCCGCGCGGATCGATCCTGTTCCAGGGTGGACGCGGCGACATTTTCGAGAAATATTTCGAATCGTTCGCCCGCTGGCACGCCGCCGGCTGGGGAGTGGCCTCGTTCGACTGGCGCGGGCAGGGTGGGTCGGGCCGGCTCGGCAGCGATCCCAAGACCGGTCACATGGCCGATTTCGCCCCGCAGGTGCGTGATCTGCACGATTTCTGGCGCGTCTGGCGGGATTCCACGCCCGGGCCGCATGTCGTCATGGGGCATTCGATGGGCGGCTATCTGGTGCTCCGCGCGCTGATCGAGGACGCGATCGATCCCCAGGCCGCGGTGCTGGTCGCACCGATGCTCGGCATCCACGGCGCCCCCTTCGGCGTCGGCGCGATGGAGAAGATCGCCCGTTTCATGACACGCGTCGGCAGACCGGATCGTGCGGCGTGGAAATCGAACGAGAAGCCCGCGACGCTCACCACCCGTCAGGCGCTGCTGACCCACAGCCTGGCGCGCTATGACGAGGAGATCGCCTGGAAACTCGAACGGCCCGAGATCGCGGTGGGCCCGCCCAGCTGGGCCTGGGTCGCCGCGGCGTTCGAAGGCACGCGGCTGCTGAAGTGCGATTCGCGGTTGTCGACGATGGCCGTGCCGATGCTGATATTGTCGCCCGATGCGGACAAGCTGGTCGATGCATCGGCCGGACGCGCCGTCGCAGCAAAGCTGCCAGATGCGAAATTGATCCGCTTTGGTAGCGAATCGGCCCATGAGCTGCTGCGTGAGGTCGATCCGGTGCGCGACCGCGCCCTGGCCGAAATCGATGCCTTCCTCGATGCCCGGGCGCCGCGCGGCTGATGTTCGATTTCGCCGTCGTCGGGGCCGGGATTGCGGGTGCGAGCCTGGCTGCCGAGCTTGCGCCGCATGGTCGGATCGTGATTCTCGAGGCCGAATCCCAGCCCGGTTACCACGCCACCGGGCGATCGGCGGCGTTCTGGAGCGAAACCTATGGCGGCGCCGGGGTGCAGCCGCTGACCACAGCTTCCGGCCCGGCCCTGCGCGCTGGCGGCTTCCTCCAGCCGCTGGGATCGCTGCACATCGGGCGGATGAGCGACCAGGCGGCGATCGATGCGTTTCTGGCGAAATTCGCCGGCACGCCGATCGCGCTCGAAAAGGTCGATCCCTCCGCCATCGTGCCGGGCCTGCGCGCGGAGTGGACGCTGGGCGTGCTGGAGCCGAGCTGCAGCTATATCGACGTCGCCGGGCTGCATGCGGAGTATCTGGCGCGCGCGCGCCGCGGCGGGGCGGCCCTGATGACCGACGCCGGCCTGCGGACCGCGAAGCGTATTGCCGGCGGGTGGGAAATCGAGACCGCCGCCGGGCCGGTCGCCGCGCGCGTGCTGATCAACGCGGCGGGGGCATGGGCGGACGATATCGCGCGCCGCGCCGGCGTCGCCCCACTCGGCATTCGCGCCTATCGCCGGACGATGGCGCAGCTGCGGACGGAACCAGCCGCGCCGGACCGTCTGCCGCACGTCGCCGCCATCGACGGCAGCTTCTATTTCAAGCCGGAGGCGGGGGGCAAATTGTGGCTCAGCCCGCATGACGAGATCGAAACTGATCCGTGCGACGCACAACCCGAGGAGTTCGACGTGGCGATCGCCATCGACCGGTTCGCACGGGCGGTCGACTGGCGGGTGGCGGCGGTCGAGCGCAAATGGGCCGGCCTGCGTAGTTTCGCGCCGGACCGATTGCCGGTTTACGGATTCGACGCGAGGGTGGGGGGCTTTTTCTGGTTCGCCGGCCAGGGCGGTTTCGGCATCCAGACTGCGCCCGCGGCGGCGGCGCTGGCGGCGGCGCTCATTACGGGTGTTGCGCGCGGTGCGGCGGCTTCGATCGACCCTTTGGTGTATGCGCCGGACCGGGCTGGCATAACATAAATCAATGCGCTAGCCTGATGGCGATCAACCAGGAGCGATGGGCATGGCGCACAAGTTCGTGATCGAGCAGAACAAGGCCGGCGAGTATATCGCCAAGTTCAAATACAACAGCGAATTGATCTGGTGGACCGAAGGCTATTCCAGCAAGGCCGGCGCGAAGAACGCGATCGAGTCCGTGTTGAAGAACGGTCCGAAGGCGCCGATCGAAGAGGGCTAGCCCCGCGCGGCCAGCGCCGCGTCGCTCGCCAGCTTATCGGCGCGCTCGTTATCGGCATGGCCGTTATGCCCGCGCACCCACACCCATTCGATGCGGTGCGGCTTGGCTACGGCCCATAGCGCTTGCCAGAGATCGGCGTTCTTGACCGGTTTCTTGTCGGCGGTGCGCCAGCTGTTCTTCAGCCAGCCGTGCATCCATTTCGTCATGCCGTCCATCACGTAGCGGCTGTCGGTGGAGAGGGTCACGCGGCACGGTTTTTTGAGGGCGCCCAGCGCCTCGATTACCGCCTGCATCTCCATCCGGTTGTTGGTCGTCAGCCTCTCGCCGCCCGATAATTCCTTCTCGCGGCTGCCCGACCGGATGATCGCGCCCCAGCCGCCGGGGCCGGGATTGCCCTTGCACGCGCCATCGGTGGCGATCTCGACATGCGGAAGTTCGGTCACCCTAGCGTCTTCGACAGGCTGGCAAGGTTCGGATCATAGACCTCCAGGCGGCGCCAGAAGGCGAGTGGGTCCTTGCGGGTCACCAGCGCATCGGAAGGGGTGTTGAGCCAGTCCCACGCGCGCGACAAGGTGAAGCGGATACACGCGCCGACGGCGAGATCGCTCCACGCCATCCGCTCAACTTCATTGAGCGGAAAGTGACGCGCATATCCTTCGATCAGCGCGTCACCGACGGCTGCATCATATCGGGTGCCCGCCGCATCGAACGACCAGGCGACATGCATGATGGCAAGATCGAACAGCCGGATGTCGGTGCAGGCGAAGTAGAAATCGATCAGGCCCGTCACGCGATTGCCCAGCATGAGCACATTGTCGGGAAACAGATCGGCATGGATCGCGCATCGATCCAGTCCGGCTGCCGGCCAGGTTGCCGCCAGCTCTGGGATCGCGAAGGCCAGATCGTCGTAGAGACCCGGTGCGATCTCATCGAGATCGCGGCCGCAGCGCGCATGGAGCGCGGCCCATGTCGCCTGACCCATCGAATTGGCGCGCTGCGGCGCGAAATCAGCAACCGCGCGGTGCATCGCGCCCAGCGCGTCGCCCGCCGCCAGAGCCTGTGCCGGTGTCGGATGCGAGAGCGATACGCCCGGCAGGAAGCGGATCAGGCAGGCTGGCCGGCCTTCCAGTTCCTGAATCTCGACGCCGGCGCGATCCTTGATGGCCGGCGGAACGGGCAAAGCCTTGTCGGCCAGATGATCGAGCAGCGCCATGAAGAAGGGCAGGTCGTCCGCCGCGACGCGCTTCTCGTACAAAGTCAGGATGAAACGTGACCGCGTCGTCTCGATGAGATAGTTGGAGTTTTCGACGCCCTCGGCGATCCCTTTCGCAGAGACCAGGTCGCCCACGTCATAGCGCTTGAGAAACGCCTCGAGCGCCTCGGCGGAGACGTGGGTGTAAACCGCCATGCGCCGGTCCTCAGGCGGCTTCGAGGCCGCGGGGCAGCTTGAACGACATATTCTCGGTCATCTGTTCGACCTCGCGCTCGATCACCTCGAACCGCGTCGCCAGATGATCGACCACCTCGCGCACCAGCAATTCGGGGGCGGAGGCGCCGGCGGTGATGCCGACGCTGCCGACACCGCGCAGCCAGTCGAAATCGATGTCGGCCGCGCGCTGGATCAGCTTGGCATCGGTCCCCTGCCGCTCTGCGACCTCGACCAGCCGGACCGAATTGGAGGAATTGGGCGCGCCGATCACCAGCACCAGATCGACCGAGGAGGCGATCGCCTTCACCGCGGACTGGCGGTTGGAGGTGGCGTAGCAGATATCCTCGCCACGCGGCGCCTGGACGCTCGGGAAGCGCGCCTGCAATGCGCGGACGATCGCCGCGGTATCGTCCACCGATAAGGTGGTCTGCGTCAGGAACGCCAGATTGTTCGCATCGAGCGGCGTCAGCGTCGCGACGTCCGCTTCGGTCTCGACCAGCGTCATCGATCCTTCCGGCACCTGGCCGAAGGTGCCGATCACCTCGGGATGGCCCCGGTGCCCGATGAAGATGATATGTCGCCCCGCCGCGACCAGCCGCTCGGCCTGGCGGTGGACCTTGCTCACCAGCGGACAGGTCGCGTCCAGATAGTTCAATCCCCGCTCGGCCGCCTTGTGGGGCACCGCCTTGGGCACCCCGTGGGCGGAGAACACCACCGGCACGCCGTCTGGCACCTGATCCAGCTCCTCGACGAACACCGCGCCCTTGGCCTTCAGCGCATCGACGACGAAGCGGTTATGGACGATCTCATGCCGCACATAGACCGGCGCACCATATTTTTCGATCGCGAGCTCGACGATGCGGATCGCCCGGTCGACACCCGCGCAGAACCCGCGCGGCGCGGCGATCAGCAGTTCGAGCATCGGTTTGGTCGCGGTAGAAGCGTTCATGGCGCCGCCATACGCGATTGGCTTGTCGCGCGGAAGTACGCGATTGCTTGCGCGCGCGGAACCCGGACCCTAAAGCATCGCCCATCTTTTTAGTGCGAAGGAATTGCGTTCCCGTGCCCAGCTTCAAGTCCCTCCTTCCGCTCTCCGCCGTTGCACTCCTGCTCGCCAGCTGCGCGGGCACCGGCGATATCGTCGATGGCGGCGTCACCCAGGTCCGCACCGCCTGCCCGGCGGTGGGCCTGCCCGCGGGCACGGGCGACATTACGACATTCGATCCGGCGAACAGCACGTTGGCCAGCGCGATCGACGTCACCGCGACCATCACCAACCTGCGCTCGACCTGCGGCGAGGGCGGCAGCGAGATCGTGACGGGCGTGACCTTCGACGTCATCGCCCAGCGCCGCAACACCACCGCCGCGCGGGCGGTGACATTGCCCTATTTCACCGCGGTCATCCAGGGCGGCAACGCCGTGGTGTCCAAGCGTACCGGACAGGTCGTGCTCAACTTTGCAGCGGGTGAGGCGCGGGCGCAGACGTCGATTTCGGCGGGCGCCTCGGTCAACCGCGCCGCCGCCGAGCTGCCCGCCGATGTGGAGGAGCAGATCAACCGCAAGCGCAAGGTCGGCGATCCCGACGCCGCAGTCGATCCGCTTTCGCTCCCCGCGGTCCGCCAGGCGGTGCTGCGTGCCAGCTTCGAGGTGTTGGTGGGCTTCAATCTGACCAATGAGCAGCTGCGCTACAACGCCACGCGCTGATTGCAATTGACTAAGGCTTGGGCCGCAGCCAAGGCTCGGTTCAGTCGATGGCGGGGTGACCCGCTGGAGTCGCGCGGGAGAGGGCGGGTCTTGCATCCGCCGCCGAAGGAGCAACCGCCCCGGAATCTCTCAGGCAAAAGGACCGCGCGAGGCCGTTCGACGCTCTGGAAAGCGAGTGTCCGCAAGGGGGCTCCACCGAAGGGGTAAGCCGGTCCATCTCAGGATCGCGCGAAAGCTCTCAGGTTCCGTGACAGAGGGGGCAGCGCCGCGTCCGGTTGTCGGACTCGTGCGTTGCACCGTGCATGGAGACCGACATGAGCGACGACGACGAAGCACCAGAACCGCTCGACCCCTTGCCGCTCGACGCGTGGCACCGCGAACGCGGCGGCCGCATGGTCCCGTTCGCCGGCTATGACATGCCCGTCCAGTATGAAGGCGTGATGGCCGAACATCTCTGGACCCGCGAGAATGCGGGCCTGTTCGACGTCAGCCATATGGGCCAGCTGTTCCTCAGCGGCGAGGGTCTCGACGAGGCGCTGGAGGCCTTGCTCCCGGCCGATGTGAAGGGCCTCACGATCGGGCGGATGCGCTATTCGCTGCTGCTCGCCGAAAATGGCGGCATCCTCGACGATCTGATCCTCAGCCGGTGGCGCGACGGCATCTACATGGTCGTCAACGGCGCGGTGAAGTTCGACGATATCGCCCATCTGCGCACCGAACTGCCCGATGAGATCACGCTCAACCATCTGGACGAACGCGCGCTGCTGGCGCTGCAGGGCCCGAAGGCGGCCGACGCGCTCGCGCGACATGTCACAGGCGAATACGGGCTCGATGCGCTGACCTTCATGACCGGCGGCCGTTTCCAGCTCGCCGGAACCGAAGCCTGGATCAGCCGCTCGGGCTATACCGGCGAGGACGGGTTCGAGCTGTCGTTCGACGCGAGCGAAGCGGAACGGATCGCCGATCTGCTGTGCGCCGAACCCGAGGTGAAGCCGATCGGCCTCGGCGCGCGCGATTCGCTGCGGCTGGAGGCGGGCCTTCCGCTCTACGGCCATGATCTCGACGAGGAGACCACGCCGGTCATGGCCGATCTCGGCTTCGCGCTCTCCAAGCGCCGCCGCGAGGAGGCCAGTTTCATGGGCGCCGAACGCATCCTGATCGAGCGCGAACAGGGCCCGGTCGTCAAGCGGGTCGGGCTGCTGGTAGAAGGCCGCCAGCCGGTGCGCGAGGGCGCGGCGGTGGTCGATGGCGAAGGCTCGGAGGTCGGCAAGGTCACCTCGGGCGGCCATTCGCCCAGCCTCAACCGCGCGATCGCGATGGCCTATGTCCCTGTCGCGATGGCCGCGCCCGGCACCGAAATCACCATCGCCCAGCGCGGCAAGGTCCATCACGCGACCGTCACCGCGCTGCCCTTCTTGCCCCACAACTACCACCGCTGAGGAGTGACCCCAATGAGCCGCTACTTCACCGAAGACCATGAATGGATCGATGTCGATGGCGATATCGCCACCGTCGGCATCAGCGAATATGCCCAGGAACAGCTGGGCGACATCGTGTTCGTCGATGTCCCCGAAGAGGGCAAGGAGCTGACCAAGGGCGACGAGGCCGCGACGGTCGAATCGGTCAAGGCCGCGTCGGATGTCTATACACCCGCATCGGGCACGGTGATCGAGGGCAATGCCGAGCTCGCCGACCAGCCGGGCCTGGTCAACGAAGATCCCGAAGGCGACGGCTGGTTCTTCAAGCTGACCCTGTCCGACACCAGCGAGCTTGAGGATCTGATGGACGAAACCGCCTACGCGGCGTTCGTCGCCAAACTCTAATCACGTCATGCCAGCGAAAGCTGGCATCTCGCGCCGCGAGTCCGTGCTAGCGGCCTGAGACCCCAGCATTCGCTGGGGTGACGATCACAAGGATCGTCATGCGCTACCTGCCCCTTACCGACCCCGATCGCCAGGCGATGCTCTCCGTCATCGGCGCGTCGTCGATCGACGATCTGTTCGTCGACGTCCCCGAAGCCGCCCGGCTCGACGGCCCGATCCACGGCCTGCCGATGCACGCGAGCGAGATGGCGGTCGAACGCCATCTGACGAACCTCGCCGCGAAGAACCTCTCGGCGGGCAGCGCGCCTTTCTTCCTTGGCTGCGGCGCCTACCGCCACCATGTCCCGGCGTCGGTCGATCACCTGATCCAGCGCGGCGAGTTCCTCACCGCCTACACGCCGTACCAGCCCGAGATCGCCCAGGGCACGCTGCAGATGCTGTTCGAGTTCCAGACGCAGGTCGCCCGCCTGCTCGGCACCGATGTGGCGAACGCCAGCATGTATGACGGCTCGACCGCCTGCTGGGAGGCGATCGGCATGGCGCGCCGGGTGACGAGGAAGGTCAAGGCGATCCTCTCGTCCGGCCTCCACCCGCATTACGTCTCGGTCGCAAAGACGATGGCAAAGTTCACCGGTGACCTGCTGGAGACCGCCGCGCCGACGCTGGAGGCCGAGCCCGACCACGCCCGGCTGCTGGGCCTGATCGATGCCGACACCAGCTGCGTCGTCGTCCAGTTCCCCGACATCCTCGGCCGCATCGGCGACCTCTCGGAACTCGCCGCCGCCTGCGCCGCCAACAAGGCGCTGCTGATCGCGGTGGTGACCGAACCGGTCGCTCTTGGTGCGCTCAGGTCACCCGGCGAGATGGGCGCGGACATCGTCGTCGGCGAAGGCCAGGCTATCGGCGTCGGGCTGCAATTCGGCGGGCCGTATGTCGGCCTGTTCGGCTGCAAGGAGAAATACGTCCGCCAGATGCCCGGCCGACTTTGCGGGGAGACGGTGGACGCCGAAGGCAAGCGCGGATTCGTCCTCACGCTCTCGACGCGCGAGCAGCACATCCGCCGCGAAAAGGCGACGTCGAACATCTGCACCAATTCAGGCCTTTGCGCGCTGGCCTTCTCGATCCACATGACCCTGCTCGGCGAGCGCGGCCTGCGCGATCTCGCCGCGCTCAACCATGCCGGCGCGGTCGCGGCGGCGGATCGGCTGGCCAAGGTGCCGGGCGTCGAGCTGGTCAACACCAGCTTCTTCAACGAATTCACCCTGCGCCTGCCGCAGGAGGCGCGCCCCGTCGTCCGCACGCTGGCCGATCGCGGCATCCTCGCCGGCGTCTCGCTCGGCCGCCTCTATCCGGATGAGGCGAACCTCGCCAATGGCCTGGTCGTCGCGGTCACCGAAACCACCACCGCGGAGGATGTCGAAACCTTCGCCTCCGCGCTCGAGGAGGTGCTGGCATGAGCATCAACCAGAGCGGCTGGCGCCCCGAGCGTCCAGAGGCCGGCACCGCCGACACCGCCACTTTCACCGGCAACCGCGGGCTGATGCTGGAGGAACCGCTGATCTTCGAGATCGGCAGCACCGACACCACCGGCGTCGATTTCGCCGAAGCGCCCAAGGTCGCATCGAAGCTCGGCGGCCTTGAACGCAACCGTCCGATCGGCCTTCCGGGTCTCTCCGAACCGGAGATGGTCCGCCATTACACCCGCCTGTCGCGCCAGAACTACGCCATCGACCTCGGCCTGTTCCCGCTGGGATCGTGCACGATGAAGCACAATCCGCGCCTCAACGAGAAGCTGGCGCGGCTGCCCGGCTTTGCCGACCTCCATCCGCTGCAGCCCATCGATACTGTGCAGGGCGCGCTCGGGGTCATCAACGAACTCGCGATGTGGCTGATCACGCTCACGGGCATGCACGGCGTGGCGATGACGCCCAAGGCCGGGGCGCATGGCGAACTGTGCGGCATATTGTGCATCAAGGCGGCGCTGGAGGCGCGGGGCGAGGGGCACCGCAAGACCATTCTTGTCCCCGAAAGCGCGCATGGCACCAACCCGGCGACCGCGGCCTTTGCCGGCTTTGCGGTCGAGGATATCCCCGCGACGCCCGAGGGGCGTGTCGATCTGGCGGCGCTTGAACGCCGGCTGGGGCCTGACATCGCCGGGGTGATGATCACCAACCCCAACACCTGCGGCCTGTTCGAACGCGACATGAAGGCGATCTCGGACGCGGTGCATGCCGCGGGCGGCTATGTCTATTGCGACGGCGCCAATTTCAACGCGATCGTAGGGCGTGTGCGGCCGGGCGATCTCGGCATCGATGCCATGCACATCAATCTGCACAAGACGTTCAGTACGCCGCATGGCGGCGGTGGGCCGGGGTCCGGGCCGGTGGTGCTGTCCGAGGCGCTCAGCCCCTATGGCCCGTTGCCGTTCACCGAACGCCATGCCGATGGCAGCTTCACGCTGGTCGAGGAGGAAACGGTCGGCGACAGGCATCCCGACACCTTCGGGCGGATGACCGCGTTCCACGGGCAGATGGGCATGTTCACCCGCGCGCTCAGCTATATCCTCAGCCACGGCGCGGACGGACTGAAACAGGTGGCCGAGGATGCCGTACTCAACGCGAATTACGTCCTGCGCAGCCTCGAGGATGTGCTCGACGCGCCGTTCGCGCACAGCGGGCCGTGCATGCATGAGGCGCTGTTCAGCGATCGCGGCCTGGCCGAGGGTTTCTCCACCATCGATATCGCCAAGGGGCTGATCGACGAGGGCTATCATCCGATGACGGTGTACTTCCCGCTGGTCGTCCACGGCGCGATGCTGGTCGAGCCGACCGAGACCGAGAGCAAGGCCGCGCTCGATCAGTTCATTGGCGCGCTGCGCAGCGTGGCGGACCGGGCCAAGGCGGGCTATCAATCGCTCAAATCCGCCCCCCATTTCGCCCCCCGCCGCCGCCTCGACGAGACGCTGGCGGCGCGCAAGCCGGTGCTGGTGTGGAAGGAGCCGGAGGTCGCGCAGGCGGCGGAGTGAGCGATCCGACGCCCTGGATCGTCGCAGAAGACTCAGGCGCGGCGCGCAAGCACGCCCCCGCCACGCTGCGCAATCGCGACGCGATCCTGGAGGTGTTGCGCGAAACGCTGCCGGCATTTGGGCTGGTGCTGGAAGTGGCGAGCGGATCTGGCGAACACGCCGCCTGGTTCGCGCCCGCCTTCCCGGGATTGGTCTGGCAGCCGAGCGATCCCGATGAAACGGCGCTCGGGTCGATCCGGTCATGGACTGCCGGCATCGCCGACATCCGGCCCCCGCTCGCGCTGGACGCCGCCGCACCCGATTGGCCGATCGACGCGGCGGATGCATTGGTCTGCATCAACATGATCCACATCGCGCCATGGCAGGCCTGCGAGGGCCTTATGGCGGGTGCGGGTCGCATCCTGCCAGCCGGCGCACCGCTGATCCTCTACGGTCCATTCCGCCGCGCGGGCGTGCCGACGGCTCCGTCCAACGAAGCGTTCGACGCCTCGCTCAAGGCGCGCGATCCTGCATGGGGCTTGCGCGATCTGGAGGCGGTGACGGCGCTCGCTGCCGATAACGGCCTCCGCTTCGACCGGCTGGTCGAGATGCCGGCGAACAATCTGAGCGTGATCTATCGGCGGAGCTAATCGATCGCCACCGGCGTCTCCGCGCGGCGAAGCCGGTGCTCGCGCCACACGATGTAGAGCCCGCTCGCGACGATGATCGGCGCGCCCAGCCAGGTGAGGGGCGCAGGCAAGGCGTCGAACAGCAGCCACCCGAACGCCGTCGCCCAGATCAGGCTGGTATAGTCCATCGGCACCACCACCGAGACCGGGGCGAGCTTCAACGCACCGGTCAGCGCCAGCTGGCCGATGCCGCCCGCTATGCCCATCACGATCAGCAGCGCCCAGGTCGCCGTGTCATGGCCCTGTGCGAAGAAGGGAAAGGCGATGCCCAGCGGCACCAGCGAGGTGACGGTGAACCAGAAGACGATGGTGGGCGCGGGCTCTGTCCGGCCCAGGTCGCGGATCAGGATCGTCACCGTCGCGGTCATGACCGCGCCGGTGAGCGCGACCAGCGCGCCTGCCAGCGGCACATGATGCCCGCCCGGCTGAAGTACTATCAACACGCCCACGAACCCCACGATCACCGCCCCCCAGCGATGCGCGCCGGTCACCTCCTTCAGCACGATGGCGGAGAGGATCGTCGCGAAGATCGGCACGGTGAACCCGAAAGTCGTCGCCTCGGCGAGGGGCAGCAGCAGCACCGCCCAGAAATTGAAGATCATGCCCGTGAGGCCGATCATCATGCGGCGGACATGCGCCACCGGCCGCGTCGTCCGGAGCGTGCCGACGCCCCCGTTCGCCAGCACCCAGCCAAGCACCAGCGGTGCCGCGATCGCCTGCCGCCAGAATACGATTTCCCCCAGATTGGCGCTCCGCGCCTCGGCCAGCTTGGCGGCGGCGAACATCACCGCCAGCGCCAGCACCGCGACCAGGCGCAGCGTTATTCCGGCGAGCGGGCGGTTTGTGGGGGCTGGCATCACGCGCGCGATTGGGGCAAGCGCGCGCCATGATCAAGCGCGCACTCTCCGTCACCCGCGAAGGCGACTTCGCCCAGTGGTACCAGACCGTCATCGCCGAGGCCGACATGGCCGAGGAATCGGGGGTGCGCGGCTGCATGGTGATCCGGCCCTGGGGCTACGGCATCTGGGAACGCATCCAGCGTCTGCTCGACGATCGCATCAAGGCGGCGGGGCACGAGAATTGCTATTTCCCGCTGTTCATCCCGCTTTCCTATTTCGAAAAGGAGGCGGAGCATGTCGAGGGCTTCGCCAAGGAAATGGCGGTCGTCACCCATCACCGGCTGATCCCGGACGGGAAGGGCGGACTGATGCCCGATCCCTCGGCCAAGCTGGAGGAGCCGCTGGTGGTGCGGCCGACGTCGGAAACCGTCATCGGCACCGCCTTCGCCCGCTGGGTCCAGTCGTGGCGCGATCTGCCGGTGCTGATCAACCAATGGGCCAATATCGTCCGCTGGGAGATGCGCACGCGGATGTTCCTGCGCACCAGCGAGTTCCTCTGGCAGGAAGGCCACACCGCCCACGCCAGCGAAACCGAGGCGCGCGAGCACACGCTGCGCATGCTCGAGGTCTATCGCAGCTTCGCCGAGGAATGCCTCGCCATGCCCGTGGTCGCGGGCGAGAAGCCCGAGCATGAGCGCTTCCCCGGCGCGGTCGCGACCTATTCGATCGAGGCGATGATGCAGGACGGCAAGGCGCTGCAGGCCGGCACCAGCCACTTCCTCGGCACCAATTTCTCGGCGGCGCAGGGAATCAGATTCCAGAACTCGGAAGGCGAACTGGAACTGGCGCAGACGACCAGCTGGGGCGTCTCCACCCGCATGATCGGCGGGATCATCATGGTCCACGGCGACGATGACGGCCTGCGCGTGCCGCCGCGCGTCGCGCCGCACCAGATCGTCATCGTGCCGATGCTGCGCGACGCGCCCGAAGATGCGGCGATCGTCGAGTATTGCGAGGCGCTTGCGAGCGTGCTGCGCGGGCTGCAGGCGTTCGGCGAGCCAGTCCGCGTGTTGTTCGACAAGCGCGCGGTCAAGGCCGCGCCCAAGCGCTGGGGCTGGGTCAAGAAGGGCGCGCCGGTGATCATCGAGGTCGGTGGGCGGGACGTGGCCGGCGGCAATGTCTCGGTGCTTCGCCGCGACCGGCTGTACCGCGAGGACGGCAAGCTAGACTCCGCGATCGTCCCACAGGCCGATTTCGTCGCGCAGGCGGCCGAGATGCTGGTCGCAATCCAGACCGGCCTGTTCGCCGAGGCGAAGGCGCGGCTGGACAACAACATCACCCGCGGCGTCACCGATTTCGCCGGCATAGAGGCAGCCTTCGCCGATGGTCAGAAGGCCCCCGGCTGGGTCGAGATCGCCTGGTCGCGCCCCACCGGCGCGGCGCTCGACGCGGTGGTCGAACGATTGAAGGCGATCAAGCTGACCATGCGCAACGTCCCGCTGGACGGCGGCGCGGTCGATGGCGTCTGCCCTCTCACCGGCGAACCGGCGGTGGAACGCATCCTGATCGGGCGATCCTACTAATTCCTCCCCATCGAAGATGGGGAGGGGGACCGCCGGAACGGCGGTGGAGGGGAAAGTCGCAGGCGCAATCTCTCCTGGCATTTCCCCTCCACCAGCCTGCGGCTGGTCCCCCTCCCCAAGCAAGCTTGGGGAGGATTTGAACCTCACCGGCATTTGCGCGTATTCTTCCTTACCACCGGGAGAAGAACCATGCGCCGCATCCATCTCTTCGCCGCCGCCAGCCTCGCCATCGCCGCGCCCGCGATCGCGCATCACGGCTGGTCGTCCTATGACGAATCGAAACCGATCACGCTCACCGGCTCGCTGGTCAGCGTCACCTGGGGCAATCCCCACGGCACCGCCACCACCCGCTGGGGCGGGAAGCAATGGGATGTGATCCTCGCCCCCACCTCGCGCATGGACGCGCGCGGGCTGACCGAGGCGATGATCGCGCCCGGCCAGCGCATCAGCATGACCGGCTATGCCCGGCGCGACGGCACCGCCGAGATGCGGATCGAACGCGTCACGGCGGGCGGAAAGACCGTCGAGCTGCGCTGATCGCCCGGTGGAGCTGCTGACCGGACTTGCCGCCTGGCTCGATAGTCTTGGCCTGCGCGCCTTTGCCGGCGCGGGCAATTATCCGGCGATCAACACCATCCACCTGCTCGGGCTGGTGATGGGCGTGGGTGCGATCGGCATCCTCGATCTGCGCTTCGCCGGCCTGTGGCGCACGATCCCGATTGAGCCGCTGGCGCGCGCCCTCACGCCGATCGCGGTGGCCGGCTTCGCCATCCTGATCACCAGCGGCCTGCTGCTGTTCGCCGCAGACGGCCGCGCGCTCGCCGGATCGGGCACCTTTCGCACGAAGCTGTTGCTGATCGCGCTGGCGCTGACCAACGCCGCGGCGTTCCGCCTGGCCTATGGCGGGCGGCTGGCGCTGTGGGAATATGAACCGCCGCCCATGGGCCGCGCGATGGCGATCGCGTCGATCCTGCTGTGGCTGTCGGTCGGGCTGTGCGGCCGGATGATCGCCTATAGCTGAAGCGCTTGCGGTCCGGCGCGCGGCGCGCGACAACCGCAGCATGAAAGCCTTGCTCGCGCTCGCCGCCTTTCCGCTCCTCATTGCCGCCGCGCCGGACGATCCGGTCCGGTCGGTGTCCGAGAAGGAACTGCGCGCCACGGTCGAGCGGCTGATCGGCTTCGGCACGCGGCATACGCTGTCCAGCCAGACCGATCGCAAGCGCGGCATCGGCGCGGCGAACCGCTGGGCGGAGGAGCGGTTCCGCGCGATTTCCAAGGATTGCCGCGGCTGCCTGGAGATCGCACTGCCGGAGAAGATGGTCAGCGGCCCGCGCATCCCCACGCCGACCCGGCTGATGAACGTCGTCGCGATCCAGCAGGGGACCGAGCGGCCCAAAGAGGTCGTCATCGTCCAGGGCCATATCGACAGCCGCGTGTCCGACGTGCTCGACGCGACCAAGGACGCCCCCGGCGCCAATGACAATGGATCGGGCAGCGCGCTGGTGATCGAGGCGGCGCGGGTGATGTCGCGCCAGCGTTATCCCACCACGGTGATCTACGCGCTGCTGTCGGGCGAGGAGCAGGGTCTGTTCGGCGGCGCGCTGCTCGCCGAATGGGCCAGGGCGCAGGGCTATACGGTGAAGGCGGTGCTCAACAACGATATCGTCGGCGGATCGCGCGGGCCGGGCGGGCGCGTCGATGATGCGACGGTGCGCGTGTTCTCCGAAGGGCCGCGCGCCGACGCGACGCCGCATGTCACCGCCGCGCAACGCCGCCGCGGGGGCGAGAATGACAGCCCGTCGCGCAACCTGTCGCGCTTCGTTGATGGCATTGCGGAGCGCGCGCAGATCGGGCTCGATGTGCGGCAGATCTGGCGGACTGACCGGTTCGGCCGCGGCGGCGACCATCTGCCCTTCCTCGAGGCGGGGCTGCCCGCGATCCGCCTGTCGGTCGGCGTGGAGGATTGGGACCATCAGCACCAGGATCTGCGCACCGAAGGCGGCGTGGAATATGGCGACACCATCGACGAAATGGACTTCGCCTATCTCGCCCGCGTGACACGGCTGAACGTCGCCGCGCTGGAGCAGCTCGCCCGCGCGCCGATGCCGCCCGCGCCGGCGATCAAGGATTCGCTCAGCGCGGACACCACACTCGAATGGAAGCCGGTCGAAGGGGCGGCGAAGTACATCGTCCGCTGGCGGGCGACCGACGCCAATCGCTGGACCAATGCGGTCGAGGTGCCGGGCACCGCGGCCGGCCATGTGCTGCAAGGCGTGCAGGTCGATGACTGGGCGTTCGGCGTGTCCGCTGTGGCCGCCGATGGCAGCGAGAGCGCGGTCGCCTCAGCGGTCGCAGGCGGCGCGTTCGCCCCGATCGCGCCTTAGTCCTCCCCCCGCTACGCGCGGGGAGGATTAGCTAGAACCGCCTCCACCCGCGCTGCAACATCCTCCCCAAGCTCCAGCCCGAGTTTAGATCGCCGCCACAGCACATCCTCCGCCGTGCGCGCCCACTCACGGTCGCGCATCCAGCGGATTTCCAACTCGGTCAGCCCGCCACCGAGATCGGCGCCCATCGCGGCTTCGTCCTCGATCCCCTCCAGCATCTCGACCAGCAGCGATCCATAGGCGCGCGCCATGCGCTCCACCCGGTCGCCCAGAAACGGCCATTTCAGCCGCACCTGATCGATGAAATCGGGCAGCGCGGGTATCATGCCGCCGGGGAAAACGCGCGCGCGGGTATGGGGCTGAAAATCGATGTCGAGCGGTTTGGCGATCTTCTTCACCGCATCCTGCGCCAGGTGCCGCGCGGTGGTGATCTTGCCGCCGAATACGCTCAGCAGCGGCGGCCCCGTCTCGTCCAGCTCCAGCACATAATCGCGCGTCACCGCCTTCGCTTCCGACTCGCCGTCGTCATAGAGCGGCCGCACGCCCGAATAGGTCGAAACCAGATCGCCCGGCGCGATCTGCTTGATGAAATGCGCATTGGCGGCATCGCACAGATAGGTGATCTCGTCGGGCGTGATCACCGCGTCCTCGGGCTTCTCCACCGGCACGTCGGTCGTGCCGATCAGCGTGAAGCGGCCCTGATAGGGGATGGCGAAGACGATCCGCCGGTCGGCCAGCTGCAGGATATAGGCATGGTCGCCCTCGAACAGCTTGGGCACGACGATATGGCTGCCCTTGACCAGCCGCACGTTGCTGGCAGCGTCGATGCCCAGCCTGCCGACCATCTCCGCCACCCATGGCCCGGCGGCGTTGACGATGGCGCGCGCCGTCACCTCACGCCCGTCCGACAGCGTCGCGTGCCACACATCGCCTTCGCGGCGGGCGGAGACGAGTTCGGTGCGCACCGCGATCTCCGCGCCGTGCGCCGCCGCGTCCATCGCGTTGAGCACCGTCAGCCGGGCGTCATCGACCCATGCGTCCGAATAGACGAAGCCCGATGCGCCGCCCTTCAATGGCGCGGAATAGGCGGTGTCGCCGGCGCGCAGCCCGCGTGACCGCGGCATGCTGCTGCGGCCGCCGATGGTGTCGTACAGCCACAGCCCGGCGCGGACCATCCACCACGGCCGCACCGCGTTTTCCTGCGGCAGCACGAAGGTCAGCGGGGTGATGATGTGCGGCGCCGCGGTCAGCAGCCGTTCGCGTTCGACCAGCGCCTCGCGGACCAGCGAGAACTCGTAATATTCCAGATAGCGCAGCCCGCCATGGATCAGCTTGGTCGATTTGGACGAGGTGGCGGAGGCAAGATCGTCCTTCTCCACCAGCAACACCTTCATATGGTTCAGCGCCGCCTCGCGCGCGATCGCGCAGCCGTTGATCCCGCCGCCGATGATGAGGAGGTCGTAAGTCACCGGCACTTCCTTAGCGTTTGGCGATGGGGGCGCGAACCCCTATCTCTGCGCCATGAAGACACCCCCCGGCCTGCCATCGCGTCAGGCGATCCTCGATTTCATCGCCACATCGGACACACCAGCGGGCAAGCGCGAGATCGCGCGCGCCTTCGGCCTGCACGGCGCGGACAAGATCGCGCTCAAGGCGTTGCTCAAGGACATGGGCGATGAAGGCCTGATCGACAGCGCCCCCGGCCGCGCCTTCCACAAGATGGGCGGCGTGCCCAAGGTCACCGTGCTGCGCATCACCGATGTCGATGACGGCGGCAATGTGTGGGCGGTGCCCGAACGCTGGGAAGCGGAAGGCATTCCGGCGCCCCGGCTGCGTGTACGCGAAAAGGGTCGGAAGTCGGCGCTGGGTGTCGGCGACCGCATCCTCGCGCGCACCGAAGAGGCGGGGAAGGGCTGGATCGCGCACCCGATGAAGTCGCTCGCGCGCGGCGAGGAGCTCATGCTGGGCGTGCTCCATCAGGAGGGCAGCAAGCTGTGGCTGCAGGGGATCGAGAAGAAGGACCGCAGCAGCCTGATGGTGTCCGATGCCGGCGGCGGCGAGGCCGGCGATCTCGTCCTCGCCGAAAAGGCCGGCCGCCCCCCGCGCATCACCGCGCGGGTGACGCAGATACTGGGCGATCCGATGGCCCCGCGCAGCTTCTCGCTGATCGCGATCCACAAGCTGGGCATTCCCAATGTGTTCGGCGAGGATGTTCTGGAGGAATCCGAGCGGGTGGCGAAGCTGCCGCTTGGCGGCGACCGCGAGGATTTGCGCCACCTGCCGATCGTGGCGATCGACCCGGCCGATGCGCGCGACCATGATGACGCGGTGTGGGCGGCGCCCGATGACGATCCCAAGAACGCGGGCGGGTGGAAGGCGATCGTCGCCATTGCCGATGTGTCCTTCTACGTCCGCCCCGGATCGGCGCTGGATCGCGGGGCGCGCAAGCGGGGCAACAGCGTCTATTTCCCCGATCGCGTCGTGCCGATGCTGCCCGAGGAGCTGTCCGCCGATATCTGTTCGCTGAAGGAGGGCGAGGATCGCGCCGCGCTCGCCTGCCACATGACGATCGGCAAGGACGGCCAGATCAGAGACTGGCGCTTCACCCGCGCGGTGATCCGTGTCGCGGCGAACCTCGCCTATGAGGACGCGCAGGCGATGATGGACGGCACGCTCGACGATCCGCATCGCGCCACGCTGGCACCGCTGTGGGATTGCTGGGCCGCGCTCTACAAGGCGCGCGAGAAGCGCGAGCCGCTCGATCTCGATCTGCCCGAGCGGCGGATCGTGCTGGACGAGAAGGGGCGCATCCTGTCGGTCGCGCCTAGAGAGCGCCTCGACGCGCACAAGCTGATCGAGGATTACATGATCGCCGCCAACGTCGCCGCGGCGAAGGCGCTGGAGGCCAAGAAGGCACCCGTCATGTACCGCATTCACGAGCCGCCGAGCCGCGAGAAGCTGGTCGCGCTGAAGGACTATCTCAAGACCTTCGATGTCGAGATGGCGCTGGGTCAGGTCATCCGCCCCGCCACGTTCAACCGCGTGATCGCGCTGGTGGGGGAGGCGGACCACAAGCCGCAGGTGATGGAACAGGTGCTGCGGACGCAGACCCAGGCTTATTACGGGCCTGGCAACCACGGCCATTTCGGGCTGGCGCTGGGCAGCTATGCGCACTTCACCTCGCCCATTCGCCGCTATGCCGATCTGATCGTCCACCGTGCGCTGGTGGGGGCGTACAAGCTGGGCGAGGGTGAGCTGAGCGCCGCCGACGCCGCCAATATGGAACAGGTCGGCGAGACGATCAGCAAGCTCGAACGCCGTGCGATGGAGGCGGAGCGGGATACGATCGACCGCTATGTCGCCGCGTACCTCTCCGAACGCGTCGGCGAGGTGGTCGAGGCGCGGATCACCGGGGTGCTCAATTTCGGCTTCTTCGCCACGGTCGAGGGCGTCGGCGGCGACGGGCTGGTGCCGGTGCGCGATCTGGGGCGCGAATATTTCCGCTTCGACGAGGCGACGCACAGCCTGACCGGCGAGCATTCGGGCGACAGCTTCACCATCGGCCAACGGCTGGAGCTGCGGCTGGCGGAGGCCAATGTCGTCTCCGGCGCGCTGCGCTTCGAACTGCCCGAGGGGCGCGGCGGATCGCTGCCGGCGCCCGACCGCAAGGGGCGCGGACCGAAGCGCGTCATCAAGCATCGCGGCCGCCCCGCCAACATCCGCCACAACGGGAAGAAGCGCTGACCATGCCAGCCAAGCAAGCCGAAGCCACCGTATCGCGCGCCAGGCGCCGCGTGATCCGCCATTTCACCGATGCCCGCGCGACGCGGCCGGCGCGCCCCACCGCGTATGAACCCGCCACCGGCATCGACGAGCGGCAGTTCGCCAAGCTGGTGCATCTGGGCGTGATCACCGAGACCGAGCCGGGCCTCTACTGGTTCGACCGGGCGATGCTCGACGAGGTGGAGGGCAGGAACCGGCGCAACACCGGGATCGCGCTGGGCCTGGCCAGTGCGGTGGCGGTGGGCGCGTTCGTCTGGCTCAGGCGGCGGTCACGGGTGCGCGACGAAACTTAGCCCGGCCTTGGCCTCCAGCCGCTTGACCAGCGGTTCGGCCATGATCGCACCGGGCGTCCAGATACCGCCTTCTCCCGCGACGTCCTCGATCAGGCACAGTGCGCTCTCGGAGATCATCTTGCTGGTGGAGCCGTAGCCGGGATCGCGGTCGCCTTTTACCGTCACGCGCACTTCCTCGCCACCTTCGACCTCGCCGATGAACTGGATGTCGTAGAAGCCGTTCTCGCGTTCTTCCTTGGACGGGCCCTCGCCAGGTTTCGGCCCCTTGTCGCTGGCGAGCGGGTTCATCTTCTGCAGGGCTTCGGCGGTGGCCTTGCCGATCTCACCCAGGCCAGTGACCATCATCTCGTCATAGCGGAAATCGGCGCCATAGGGGTGGCCAAGCAGGAAGTTGGTGCGGTGGACGTTCTTGGTGTTGATCGGCGCCATGATGAACGGCGCGACCCATTTGCCGACGCTGTCGTCGATATGGGGGAGCAGGCCCTTGGGTTGCTCGGGCCCGGCGAAACCGGGGGTGAGGGCGAACGAGTCGGTCAGCAGGCGGACCAGCGACGGATTGCGCGCGGCCGCGGCCATCGTCGCCTTCAGGCTGGCCGCGGTGCCACCGGAGAAGCCGCCCTGCATCGCCATGACGCGGCCCTTGACGCGGTTCGCGGGCTTGCCGTGGCGCTCGCGGGCGACCTGTTGGAGTTTCCACACGCCGAGATCGAACGGGATCGAATCGAAGCCGCAGGAGAAGACGATGTGCGCGCCGGAGGCTTTTGCAGTTTCGTGGTGCGCGTCGATCATCCCGCGCATCCAGGCGGGTTCGCCGCACAGATCGACATAGGCGGTGCCCGCGGCGGCACAGGCGGCGACCAGATCGCTGCCGTAGAGCTGGTAGGGCCCGACGGTGGAGATGACGACCTTCGCCCGCTCGACCATGACCCTCAGGCTCGCGGGATCGTCGGCATTGGCGGTGATCAGCGGGGTATCGGCCGGCGCGCCGATGAGGTCGCGGACTTCCTGTAATTTGGACAGCGAACGCCCGCCCATCGCCCAGCCGGTGGCGCCGGTGGATGCGAGATACTCCGCGACAAGACGCCCGGTGAAGCCGGTTGCGCCATAGACGATGATGTCGAATTCGCTCACTGCCCCATCCTCCTGTCATCCTGAACTTGTTTCAGGATCCATCTCTCCGACCGCACTTTGCTGGTTTGGGGCACGATGGATGCTGAAACAAGTTCAGCATGACGGTTGTCGGAGAGATTTAAGCCGCCTCGGCGCCGAATTGCAGCTGCGCCAGCCTTGCATATAGCCCGCCTCCCGCATTCAGGCTGGCGTGGTCGCCCTGTTCAACGATGCGGCCTTCATCCATCACGATGATGCGCTGCGCCGCGCGGACGGTCGCCAGGCGGTGAGCGATGACGATGGTGGTGCGGTCGGCCATCAGCCGTTCGAGCGCGGCTTGCACCAGCCGTTCGCTCTCGGCATCCAGCGCGCTGGTCGCCTCGTCGAGCAGCAGGATCGGCGCGTCGCGCAGCAGCGCGCGGGCGATGGCGAGGCGCTGGCGCTGGCCGCCCGACAGCCGCGCGCCGCCTTCGCCCATGAAGGTGTCGAGGCCCTGCGGCAGCTTGCGTAGGAATTCGGCGGCGTTGGCGGCCTCCGCCGCGTCCCATAGTCGGTCGTCGCTCGCGTCCCATTCACCGTAGCGCAGATTGTCGCGCGCGCTGGCGGCGAAGATCACGGTTTCCTGCGGGACCATCGCAATGCGCGCGCGGACCTCTGCGGGATCGGCCAGAGGCAGCGCCACGCCATCGACGCTGACGGTGCCGGCGTGCGGATCGTAAAAGCGCTGGACCAGCTGGAACAGCGTCGATTTGCCCGCGCCCGACGGGCCGACCACCGCCACCGTTTCGCCCGGCGCGACATCCAGGCTGAAATCGACCAGCGCGGAGACCTCTGGCCGGGTCGGATAGCGGAACTGGACATGGTCGAAGGTCACCCGGCCCAGCGCCGGCCGAGGCAGGGCGACGGGGTTGGCGGGGGCGGCGATGCCGGGCTCTTCCGCCAGCAGTTCGGCCAGCCGCCCGGCGGCGCCTGCACCGCGCAGCAAGTCCGAATAGACCTCGGTCAGCGCGCCGAACGCGCCAGCCACCAATGCGCCGGTCAGCAGGAACGCGCCGATCGTGCCGCCCGAAAGCTCTCCGCTCGCGACCTGCAGCGCGCCCTCCCACATCACGAAGGTGATCGCGCCGAAAATCAGCGTGATGACCACCCCGGTCATCATCGCGCGCAGCATGATGCGGCGGCGCGCGGTGGTGAAGGCGCTTCCCACCGCATCGGCGAAGCGGCGGGTCTCGCGGCCTTCCTGGCCGAATGCCTGAACGACCTTCATCGCGCCCAGCACCTCATCGACCATCGCGCCGACATCGGCGATGCGATCCTGGCTCTGGCGGCCCATGTCGCGCAGCTTGCGGCCGATCACCATGATCGGCAGGATGATGATCGGAATGCCGATCAGCAGCCGCGCGGCGAGGCCGGGGGCGAGCGCGATCAGATAGATCACGCCGCCCACGCCCATCACCAGATTGCGCAGCGCGATCGACATGGTCGAGCCGACCACCTGCTCGATCACCGATGTGTCGGCGGTCAGGCGGCTGGCGATCTCGCTGGGGCGGTTTTCCTCGAAATAGGAAGGGCTCAGGCGCAGCAGATTGGCCTGCACCGCCGCGCGCACGTCGGCGACGACTCGCTCGCCCAGCCAGGAGACGAAATAGAAGCGCAACGCTGTCGCCGCGGCAAGCACCACGACGATCAGCAGCAGATAATGGAACCAGCGACCGATATCGCCGTCCGATCCGGCAAAGCCGCGGTCGATGACCAGGCGTACGCCATTGGGAATGGCCAGCGTCGCCGCGGCGGCGACCAGCAGCGCCAGTGCGGCCGCGGCGATCCGCCCCGGATACCGGATGGCGAACTGCCAGACCATGCGAAGATTGCCGAGTTTGCGCGACGGCGGGGCGGCGGGTTCTGCCATGCTGGCAGCGCCTAGCAGGGTCTTCACCGTCTCTCAATGCGACCAGTGGTACTAATGGTGCGTTGCACAAGCGGACTATTAGAGACTAAGGTATGTGAAACCGGTATCAGGGGCATACCGCATCCAGGAATTTCAATGCTTTACAATGCCTATGAAATGCAGCGGTCGATGCTGGCGGGGGCCAGTGCGATGGCCAATATCGGTGTCGGGCTGCTGCAGAACCCGGCGAATCCCTTCGCCTATTTCGGCGGCGGGCCGATCATCGCCTCCGCGCTCGACGTGTTCGCCCATGCCGCCGCACCACGCGGCAAACCCGCCTTCGGGCTGGGCTTCACCACCATCGAGGGCCGTCAGGTCGCGGTGACCGAGGAAGTGGTGCTGCAGAAGCCGTTCGGCCAGCTGAAGCATTTCAAGCGCGAGGGTATCAAAGGCGGTCCGAAGCTGCTGATCGTAGCACCCATGTCGGGCCATTTCGCCACGCTGCTGCGCGGCACGGTCGAGCGGATGCTGCCTTTTGCCGACGTGTACATCACCGACTGGCGCGACGCGCGCAACGTGCCGCTGAGCGAGGGCCGCTTCGATCTCGACGACTATATCGATTATGTCATCGAGTTCCTTGAGACGATCGGTACTGGCGCACACATGCTGGCGGTGTGCCAGCCATCGGTGCCCTGCTACGCCGCGGTCGCGCTGATGAACGCGGACGATCATCCCGCGACTCCGCGCACGCTGACGATGATGGGCGGGCCGGTCGACACGCGCGAGGCGCCGACCGCGGTCAATACGCTCGCCACCCAGCGGCCGCATTCGTGGTTCGAGCAGAATGTGGTGGTGACCGTGCCGATGATGTACCCGGGCGCGGGGCGGAAGGTCTATCCGGGCTTCCTGCAGCTTGCCGGCTTCATGTCGATGAACCTTGGCAATCACATGATTTCGCACTGGGAGATGTTCAAGCATCTGGTGACCGGCGACGATGAGGGCGCCGATGCGACCAAGGACTTCTACGACGAGTATCGCGCGGTGTGCGACATGACCGCCGAATTCTACCTGCAGACGGTGGAGGTCGTGTTCCAGACGCACGCACTGCCCAAGGGCGAGATGCTGCACCGTGGCCGCAAGGTCGATCCGGCGGCGATCACCAGGACCGCGATCCTGGCGATCGAGGGTGAGCGCGACGACATCTCCGGCGTCGGCCAGACAAAGGCGGGGCTGACGATTGCGACGAACCTGCCGGCGAAGATGAAGAAATACCACCTCGCCAAGGGCGCGGGGCATTACGGCATCTTCAACGGCAGCAAATGGCGCACCAAGATCGCGCCGGTGATGGAAGAATGGATCACCGCGCATATGTGATGGCGTTAATCGTCAATCATTCAGTTGCTGCATGCCCGGCGCGCTGCCAACATCGCGTTATACCAGGTCGCTTCGGCGCGAGTGACGTACCTTGGAAGGGGTGCCACGCAAACGCCGGGATTGCCCTGCTCCCTGCCGCACCGGCGAAGGGCGTCGTTCTTGACTTCCCACGCTATATTCCGCGTCTGTTCGGCGCGTTTGCAGGGATCATATGCGACCGACGCGGTGGGTGAGGCCGCAATCGCGCACCCGACAGCTGCGATCATCCCGCGCACAAGATATTTGCTCATTATGCCACCTTTCACGGTTCTGCCACTCCTGGAGCGACCATCGGTTCACATGGTTCAATAGCGCACGACGCTTTGCGCTCCGCGCGATGAGGCAGGCGGTTTTCGGAACGTGATGAATGGCATAGCGGCTGGCCGCGTGCGGGCGCTTAGTCCCAGTTCACGCGGATCGTCCACCAGATCAGCCACGCCATGGTGATCCACACGGTGATGATCAGAATGATCCCCAGCTTTGACGATGGCCGCTGACTGGCGGCTTCGGCGGCGGCGCGATGGCGGGAAAATTGCGCTTCCGGGATCAGGCGCCGGAACAGCCACAGGCCCGCGGGGATGATCACCGCATCGTCGACCAGGCCCAGCACGGGGATGAAATCGGGGATCAGGTCGATCGGCGACAGCGCGTAGGCGGCGATCAGCAGGCCGACGACGCGTGCCGCCCACGGTGTCTGGGGATCGCGAATGGCGAGCCAGACGGCGTGCGCCTCGACACGCAGGCGGTGGGTGAGGGATGGGCCCATATACCGGCCATCCCCCGCCAATTGCCTGTCGTCAATCGGTCTTAGAGCGCGACCTCGGCATGGCGTCCGGCTTCGTCTGGCTTGATCGTCTGGCCGGTGAGCATCTTGAACTTGCCCTTCAGCGACTGATCGCCCTCCCAGATCTCCGCATCCTTCAGCTCGAAGCGCAGCATCATCAGGTTGGGGTCGTTGCGGCCGCCTTCGAACCAGGCTTCGGTGAAGTTGGACCAGTATTTGTCCTTGATCGCCTCGCTGGTCTCCTCGGTCAGCACGCCGTGGATGCAGGCGAAGATCTCGTGGCCCTTGGAGACGAACTGCGCCATCGCCTCGCCGCCCTTGGCCACGCGGTTGTCGCGGTTGCAATAGAACCAGAATTCGCTGTTGGCATCGGGATCGAGCTGGGCCGTCATCGGCTCGCTATGGTCGTGGCTGCCGACCAGGCCGATCATCACGAAGGGGCTCTTGCCCATTTCCTTCCACATCCGTGTCCGGACCTGGGCGTCCTGTTCCTGCTGGGCCTGCATCTTTTCTCTCCATGGCTGCGTGGTTGCGGAAAGAACGGTTGGCTGGCCGAGAGTTTCCCGTCAGTGTCGGTTCAGCGCCGCGGCGGCGCCGATCAATTCCAGGTCGCTGGCGCCGATCAGCGCGACGGGGACCGTCGCCAATTGCCGCCGGAAAGCGCCCTTGTCCTCCAATCGCCGGCGAAAGCCGGGCCCGGAAAGCTGGGTCTGCAGCGCCCGCGCGATACCGCCGGTCAGATACACCCCCTGCCAGGTGGCGAAGGCGAGCACGAGATCGCCGACATAGGATCCGAGATAATCGACGAACATCCCGGTCGCACGCGCCGCCGTCCCGTCGCCGGCGTTGCGGCGGGTCACCTCTTCGGCTTTCGCCACGGTTTTGCCCTCGCCCAGCGCGGCATAGGCGGTGATCAGCCCGCCCGCGCTTAGCAGCGATTCCGCGCTCACCGCCTGGCCCCTGGCTGCGACGAACGCCGCAAATGCCGTCTCGTCGGGGGTGCGCGGGGCGAACGCCATGTGCCCCGCCTCGCTCGCCACGGGCACGAAGCGCCCGGATTCGGATATCAGCGCCGACACGCCCAGCCCGGTGCCCAGGCTCACCACCAGATAGTTGCCGTCGGGTGCGACCGGGCTGATCGCCGGGCCGGGCAACGGTGCGACCGCGGACTGCGGCAGCGCGGTCAGGGCAAGCGCCTTGGCGGCGCATTCGTTGAGCGCGTGCGGGCGGCTGCGCAACACGGCCTCGACCCCTGACAGCGAGATATACCAGCGGCTGCCGGTAAGGTTGATGATGTCGCCGTTCACCGCGCCGGCCACGGCCAGCGCGCTGGGCAGCGGCGTATCGTCCAGTTTCAGCTCGGCGAGATACGCTACCAGCGCGCTGGTGAAGGTGGAATGCTCGCCGGTGTGGAAGCTGCGCACATGGCGCGGGGCGGCGCCATGGCCGCCGCCGGTCAACCCGAACCGCACCGATACGCGGCCGACATCGGCCACGAGCCCCAAGGCATCGCCCCCCATAGCATCTCCCCCGCCTTGCCCTTGGGGCTAGGTCGGGGGGCGTGATAACCCCGTCAGGGCAATCACACAATCTTTCTCATGTGAGCGGTACCATTGTGCGATTATTGCCGTATCGCCCGCCTCGGGCGCTACAGAACCTCGAACAGCCCCGCCGCGCCCTGACCGCCGCCGATGCACATGGTGACGACGACATATTTCGCGCCGCGGCGCTTGCCTTCGATCAGCGCGTGCCCGGTCATCCGCGCGCCCGACATGCCGTACGGATGGCCGATCGAGATCGCGCCGCCGTTGACGTTGAGCAGCTCGTCCGGAATGCCCAGCTGATCGCGGCAATAGAGCACCTGCACCGCGAACGCCTCGTTCAGCTCCCACAGGCCGATATCGCCGATCGAAAGCCCGTTCTTCTCCAGCAGCTTGGGGATGGCGAAGACCGGCCCGATGCCCATCTCGTCGGGCTTGGTGCCCGCCACCGCCATGCCGACATAGCGGCCGAGCGGGGTGAGGCCCTTTTTCTCGGCGACCGACGCCTCCATCAGCACGCTGGCCGACGCGCCGTCCGAAAGCTGGCTGGCATTGCCCGCGGTGATGAAGCCTGAGGGGCCGATCACCGGCTGGAGCGCGGCGAGGCCCTCGGCGGTGGTGTCCGCGCGGTTGCCTTCGTCCTTGGCGAGGGTGACGTCCTTGACCGAGACCTCCTTGGTCTCCTTGTTGACGACGTTCATCTTGCTGGCGAGGGGCACGATCTCGTCATCGAACTTGCCCGCGGCCTGTGCGGCGGCGGTGCGCTGCTGCGATTGCAGGCCATAGGCGTCCTGCGCCGCGCGGCTGATGCCGTAGCGGTTGGCCACCACCTCTGCGGTCTGCAGCATCGGCATGTAGATATCCGGGTGCATCGCGACCAGTTCGCTGTCCATGCCGACGCGCATCTGCGGGGTCTGCACCATCGAAATGCTCTCCACGCCACCGCCGACGACGACATCCATGCCATCGACGATGATCTGCTTGGCCGCCGTCGCGATCGCCATCAGGCCCGATGCGCACTGGCGATCGATCGACATGCCCGCGACCGAGACGGGCAGCCCGCCCATCAGCCCGGCCTGGCGCGCGATGTTGCCGGCGGTGTGGCCCTGCTGCAGCGCCGCGCCCCAGACGACGTCATCGACCTCGGCGCCATCGATCTGCGCGCGCTTGACCGCATGTTCGATCGCATGGCCGGACAGTTTCTGCGGCGTGGTGTTGTTGAACGCCCCGCGATAGGCGCGGCCGATCGGGGTGCGGGCGGTGGAAACGATGACGGCGCTGCGCATGGCGGGTTCTCCTGACGGAATTTAGACGAAAATCTGGCTCATCCATTCGGCGATCATGGCGGGCTTGTCGCTGCCTTCGATCTCGACGGTGAATTCGTTGGTCTGCTGCCACTGGCCGGGGCGCTTCTCGCTGAAATCGAGCAGCTTGAACCGGCCACGCACGCGCTTGCCCGAGCGCACGGGGGTGAGGAAACGGACCTTGTTGCCCCCGTAATTGACGCCCATCTTGACGCCTTCGATGGTGGGCTGCACCGTCTTGGATGCCAGCAGCGGCATCAGCGACAGCGTCAGGAAGCCGTGGGCGATGGTGCCGCCGAACGGGGTCATCGCCGCCATTTGCGGGTTCACATGGATGAACTGGTGATCGCCGGTCGCATCGGCGAACTTGTCGATCATCTCCTGCGTCACCTCGACCCAGTCGGACACGACCTCCTGGCCGACACGGCCGGGCATGTCGGTGACGGCGATGGTTTCTGCCACGGTTTTCCCTCCTGAAGTCTTTTGGGCGTTGAGCGGCGATCTCTTTGGCTCAAGGCCATCATATCGGCAAGCCTCGCCGCACCCGAGCCTCTAAAATTACCGCCGACGTAACGTCATCCGTCCGCGAAAACTCGTGCAAGCTCTATCGCGCCGCCGAACCCGAAGTTCTAAAGTCGCTGATCGAGCGCGCGAATCGATTTCGCGCGCATCGGGGCGTGGCCTCGATTACTGATCCGGATCGCCGGGGCCACGCCCGCCACTTTAGGGCTACATGCTGTTGACGTGCAGGATGTTGCCGTCGGGATCCTTGAACCAGATGCCGCGGAAATCGCCGTCCTTGTGGACGCCGTTTGCGATCTCCAGCCCCATGTCGGGATATTCCTCCAGTTTCACGCCCTTGCCGCGCAGCCGATCGGCGATCGCCTCGACATCCGCGCCGCCGCCCCAGGCCACGGCATTGGCGGTGCCGGGGCGAAAACCTTCCGACTGATAGACCGTCAGCCAGGTGCTGCCCGTCTTGAAGGTCAGCACGCCCTGCATCTCTTCCTCGACCGGCAGCTCCAGCTTGCCTTCATAAAAGGCGCGGGCGCGATCGATGTCGCTGGCGCCGACGATGGCGGATGATGATTTGTCCTTCAGCATGGTCCACTCCTCATTGCTCGTCTTCGTCCTTGCCCACCCGGCGCACCGGCTGGACCTCTGGATAGGGCATCACCGGCGTCCCGTCGGGCGCGGCGGTGAAGCTGGTCTGGGTGGGGTAAGCGAAGGGAATGTCCTCCGCGTTGAACCGTTCGAGGATGGCGAGGCCGACCGCATGGCGGCGGTGATAGCCCTCGGCGTAGTCCTGCGACGGGCTGTCGAACTCCAGCTCGAAATCGACGCTGGAGGCGTTGAAGGTGACGAAGCCGCACCGCACGAACAGCGCGTCATTGGCCTCGACCACCTCCTTCATCATGTCAGGGATCGCGCGCAGCTTGGCGACGTCAGTCTCGTAAGTCGTGCCCAGCACGAACTTGTAGCGGCGCATGTCACGGCGGGTGTTGTTCTGGATTTCCTTGTCGAGCAGCTGCTTGTTGGAAATCACGCGCTCCTCGCCCGTGATCGAGCGGATGCGCGTGGATTTCAGGCCGATTTCCTCGACCGTGCCCGACGTCGTGTCATAGGTGATCGCATCGCCGCGGCGGAAAGGCTTGTCGAACAGGATCGACAGCGCCGCGAACAGATCGGCGAAGATGCCCTGCGCGGCCAGGCCGATAGCGATGCCGCCAACGCCGAGGCCGGCGACCAGGCCGGTGACGTTGACCCCCAGATTGTCGAGCACGACGATCAGCGCGACCGCGAACAGCACCACCGTCACCAGCAGGCGGATGATGCCCATCGCGTTGATCAGCGCCTCGCCCTGATAGCCCTCGGCGCCGGTGCGGTGCTCGATAAAGCCCAGGATCAGCTCGCGCGCCCAGATCGCCGCCTGGAACACCGCGGCGAGGGTGAACAGGAAGTCGATCGTCGTAACGACGATCTCGGGTGGGTTCGCGTACCCCGTCACCAGCTTGGCGGCGACCATGATGATGAAGAAGCTGCCGGTCTTGCTGATCGCGCGGCCGAAGACGGTCGGCCAGCCGGTATGGCGCGGATCGCGCTCGCACAGCTTCACCCCCATCCGGCGCAGGAAATAGAGCAGCAGGACGATGCCGGTGGCGACCGCGGCGGCGATCAGGATCTGCAGCCAGTGCGATTGCAGCCAGGCGGCGCTGTCGTTGAACAGGGTCTGCATCTGGGTCTGAACGTCGGCGCGTGGGACCGCGCTGGTATTGGCGGTGGTCGCGTTGCTCATGGGTCTTCCTGTCAGGCCGCCCTGGCGCGGGGCAGGGGACTGTCGAGCAAGTCGATCAGCCCGCGCTCGTGGCGGGAGAGGTAACGGGTCGCGCGGGGGAGCTTCAATCCCTCGCGGAACGCCTTCTGGCCCGCCTTGGTCAACTCGATCAAGCGGGGATGGACGTAGGATTTGCGCGCGATGGCCGGGGTGTTGCCCAGCGCCTCGATCACTGGATCGAGCATCGCGGCGAGCGACAGCGGCTCCTTCGTCTCGGCCAGCGCCTCGAACGCCAGCACGCTCGCGCCCCAGGTGCGGAAATGCTTGGCGGTGAAATCGTCGCCCATCGCCTCGCGGATATAGTCGTTGACGATGGTCGAGGTGACGATGTGGCTTTCGCCGTCGTCATCGATCCATTTGAACAGCTGCTGGCCGGGCAGATCCTGCATCTTCCTGACGAAGCGCGTGAGCGTGCCGTCGGTGATGCGAAGCGTGCGCAGCTTGCCCGATTTGGCGCGGTATTCCAGGGACAGGGTCTTGCCGCTGACATCGGCATGGCGCTTGCGCAATGTCGTGGCGCCGAAACTCTTGTTCTCCTTGGCATAATCCTCGTTGCCGACGCGGACCTTGCCCAGATCGAGCAGCCGGACGACCGACGCCACCGCTTGATCCTTGCCCAGCGAACGGCGCCTGAGATCGCTTTCGACCCGCGCGCGGAGCAAGGGGAGGGCGCGGCCGAAATCGGCGCAGAGATCGTACTTCGCCGCTTCCTGCTTCTCACGGAAGGCGGTGTGATAGCGGTATTGCTTGCGGCCCTTGTCGTCATACCCCGTCGCCTGGATATGGCCGTCGGGCGAGGGGCAGAACCAGCAATCGCGATAGGCCGGCGGCATGCCCACCGCGTTCAGCCGGTCGATCTCGTCGCGATCGGTGATGCGCTTGCCCTTGGCGTCGGCATAGGCCCAGCCCTTGCCCGCCTTCTTGCGGGTGATGCCGGGCAGGTCGTCGTCGACATAGACGATCTTGGGATTGGCCACGCGGGTTCCTTCTCGCTTCGGCCAGACCAATGCGCGGGCCGTCGCATCGTTCCGGAACTTGCCGTGCGCGCCACCTGTTGAGGCACGCGAACACCGAACATCCGGAGATCCATCATGGCCGACCTGTCCGACAAGCACGTGCTGATCCTTGCCACCGACGGTTTCGAGCAGTCCGAACTGTTCAAGCCGCGCCAGGCGCTGCTGGATGCGGGGGTGAAGGTGACGCTCGCCTCGATCAAGACCGACCCGATCCAGGGCGTGGTCAACGACAGCGAGAAGGCGGAGACGATCACACCGGACCTGACGCTCGACCGGGTCGAGATCGACGATTATGACGCGCTGCTGCTGCCCGGCGGCGTCGGCAATCCGGACAAGATGCGGCTGGAGGAAACCGCGGTGAACATCGTCGAGGACTTCATGGATGCGGGCAAGACGGTCGCGGCGATCTGCCATGCGCCGTGGATGCTGGTGGAGGCGGACGTGGTCGATGGCCGCCGGGTGACGAGCTGGCCTTCGGTCCGCACCGATCTCGTCAATGCGGGCGCCGATGTGGTGGACGAGGAGGTGGTGATCGACGACAATCTGATCACCAGCCGCAAGCCCGATGACATCCCCGCCTTCACCAAGGCGCTGCTCAATGCGCTCGCCGCGCACAAGGTGGCCGAGGAGGCCTGAGCAACTCGTCGCCCCTGCGCAGGCAGGGGCCTCAGTCGGCAAGCGCGGAATTCAGATGTGCCACAAACCCAGAGGCCCCTGCCTGCGCAGGGGCGACGTCAGGTGGAGACAGGCATCGCCATTGAGGGCCGCTTCCTGCGCCGGATCGGGTTCCATGCGGCTTCCTTGCGCCGCCGCGCGAGGTAGGTGTCGAGCCCGATCTGCGCGCCGACCAACATGAACAGCACCGGCTGGAAGGCGATGCCGACGAACACCGCGCCCAGCATGTAGATCAGGTGCGCGTGCTGCAGCGCGGTCGCCAGGCTGCCCGCCCACGCGTCCGCGCCTGCCCGGTAGCGCCGCCGCAGGATTTCCATGCGGAAAATCCCGCCCAGGTTGATCATCAGCCAGATGGCGAGACCGGGATAGCCCTGTTCGCCCAGCATCTCGAAATAGGCGCTGTGATAGGCGCGGCCGCGATCGACCTCGAGCGTGCGTTCGACGGTGGCGTTGTTGCCCGCGACATCGTCGACCTTGACCTTGTCATAGCGGATGAAGTTCTGGCGATACGCTTCGAACCCGCCGCCCATCGGGTGCGTCTTGGCGTAGTCCCAGGTCCATTTCCACACCTCGATCCGGGTCGAGGCGGAGGCGTCCGCCTTGTAGCTGCCGATCGTGTCCATCCGGTCGGTGAAGGCGGTCGGCAGGAACGGCACCGCCGCGGCGCCCATCAGCGCCAGCCCGGTCAGCCAAAGGAACTTGCGCCGGGCATCGCGAATCAGCAGCAGCACGAGCAATCCGATGCACAGCAACCCGGTGCGCGCCTGGGTGCCGACCGGCAGCAGCATGCACGAGAAAGTCAGCGCATAGCCGAACAGCTTCACCCGCCAGTCGGGCGGGAAGATCGTGCCCGAATGGGTGAACCACAGGATGATCGGGATCATCGCGATGCCGACCGTCGAGATGATGCTGCCTTCGTACAGCCCCGAATTCTCCGCGACGAGCAGCTGCAGCGATCCGTATCCGCCGCCGCCCGCCAATGTCTTGATCCCGCCGGTGATGGCGATCGCGGCGATCGACAGGACCATGAACAGCAGCAGCGCCTCTATCCTGAGGCGCGTGCGCAGGGTCAGCGGCAGGAAGATGGCGAAGGCCAGCGCCTTCCACACCCATTCCCATTTGGTCAGCGCCTCGACCGGGAAATCGGCGTTCCTGGTGGTGTACCAGCACCAGCCGAGCAGCAGCAGGATCAGCCCCTGGCGAAAATTGACCCGCATGTCGCGCTTGTCGTCCGCCACCATCCACGCGAGCACCGCAAGGCCCACGGCGATGGCCGAAATCGGCAGCGTGGTCATGAAGCCGTAGGTCAGCCGCTGGGGTGCGACGATGTCGATATAGACGTACAGCAGCACGAACAGGAACGGCCGCCGCAACCCACCCAACATGATCGCGCCGATAAAGGCGAGGAAGATCAGGTCACGCATCGCCGTCGCCGCGTTTGACGGGCGGCTCACGATCGAGATCGTCGCGGCGCAGCAGCCGCCAGATCGCCAGCGCGATCAGGGTGTGCGCGACCGCAAGCGAGAAATTATCGACCATGGACGCGCCTTAACCGACAGCAATTGACGCGCCGTTAAGCTCGAACTGGCAGGACGCTGCACGTCATGCGCGTGCTTCACATTCTCGATCATTCGCTGCCGCTCCACAGCGGCTATACCTTCCGCACCCGCGCGATCCTGCTCGCGCAGATCGCGCAAGGGTGGCAGATTGCCGGGATTACCGGGCCGCGTCAGGGGGTTGCCGGCGGCGCGATCGAGACGGTCGAGGGGCTGACCTTCTACCGCACGCCGGTACCGGCGGCGCTGCCCAGCCCGTTCGGCGAGATGGCCGAGATATCCGCCTTCGCCGCGCGAATCGAGGCGGTCGCCCGCGTATTCCAGCCCGATATCCTCCACGCGCATTCGCCGGTGCTGAACGCGATGGCGGCCGGACGCGCGGCAAAGCGGCTGGGCCTGCCCCTGCTCTACGAAATCCGCGCCTTCTGGGAGGATGCCGCGGTCGGCAACGGTACGGGCCGCGAGGGATCGATCAAATACCGTATCACCAGGGCGCTCGAGACGCGCGCGGCGCGGCGGGCGGACAAGGTGGCGGTGATCTGCGAAGGGCTGCGCGGCGATCTGATCGCGCGCGGCATCGATCCGGCCAAGATCTTCGTTTCGCCCAACGGCGTCGACATGGGCCTGTTCGGTGATCCGCCGCCGCGCGATGCGGCGCTGGCGGCCAGGCTGGGGCTGGGCGACGAGGTGATCGGCTTCATCGGCAGCTTCTACGACTATGAAGGGCTGGACGATCTGATCGCGGCGATGCCCGTGCTGGTCGCGGCGCGCCCGCAGGCGCATCTGCTGCTGGTCGGCGGCGGGCCGATGGCGGACGATCTGGCCGCGCAGGCGGCGGCATCGCCGGTGGCCGACCGCATCCATTTCCTCGGCCGGGTGCCGCATGCCGAGGTGGAGCGCTATTACAGCCTGATCGACATCCTCGCTTATCCGCGCAAGCGCATGCGGCTGACCGAACTTGTCACGCCGCTCAAGCCGCTGGAGGCGATGGCGCAGGGGCGGCTGGTCGCCGCGTCGGATGTCGGCGGCCACCGCGAGCTGATCGAGGACGGTGTCACCGGCACGCTGTTCCCGGCGGACGACCCGGCGGGTATCGCGCAGGCGCTGGCCGATCTGCTCGCCGATCGGTCGAACTGGAATACGCGCAAGGCCGTCGCCCGCGCCTATGTCGCCGATCAGCGCGACTGGGCGAAGAATGTCGCGCGTTACAATGTCGTTTACCAAGAATTAGCGCATCGCCCGTAGCGTCCAGCTCCATGGACATGCTCACGCGCCCGCAAGGCCTCTCGTTGCCGCTTGCTCCGGTCATCGCCGGGTCGTTCGGCTTCGCCATCGCGATCGTCGCCGGCACGCTTCCCGCGCCCCTGTTCGAAGGACTGGTGATGGCGAGCGGTCTGCCGGCTCTGGTCGCCGCCGCGGCGCCACCGCTCGGGCTGACCGCACGCCTGTTGCTGGCCGTGGCGCTGGCGCTGGTGATCGCCGTCACGCTCAACGTTCCGCTATCCTACATCTATGGCCGCCGCCGCTTGCGGATCCGTGCGCTGCGGCCGCAGCGCGCGGAGACGCCCGAGCGGCAAGTGCCGCAACGCATCCGGATCGAGGCGGCCAAACCGCGCCCGATCGTGGCGCATGAGGAACTTGGTGCGCCCTTCCTGTCGGTGACGGCGGAGGCCAAGACCAAGACGCCCCCGCCCGTTCAAACCAAAGTTTCGCCCGCCGAGCCCCAGCGCGTGACCGACATGGTCGAGCTGGTCGGCGGGGTCTATATTCCCGATCGGCGGCGGCGCCCCCGCAACATGCGCAGCCGCGATCCGATCTTCGATGCAGAGCCGACCGTGCCCAACCTGCTCAAGCGGCTGGAGGCGGCGATCGCCAGCGAACAGCTCGGCCCGCTCGGCCGCCGTCCGCTCGATCCCGGTTTCTGCGAGGCGGTCGAACGGTTGAACGGGCTGCGCAAGGCCGGCTGAGTTCAATCATTGGCGACGGTCAGCGCCTCGATGGTCGCACCGCCTGCCGAACGCGCCGCCACCACGATATCGGCGACGATGTGATGCCGTATGGTCCATTGCGCTTCGGGTAGCGCCCCCAGCCACCGATCGATCGCCGCCGCATCCCCGTTCAGCTCTACCGACACGATATGCCGGGCGCCGTTGAACGTTGCGCTGGCCCATGGCCGTTCCTCAACATCGGCGATCGTCAGGATGATGTGCGCCGTCAAGGCGGCCGCCACCAATGCCGCGATCAGTGCGCGCGCCGCGTCGCGCCCGTCATAGTCGCTCATCGTCCTGCTCCTGCGGCGATGAAATCGCGCACGCGGGCGGACAGCCGCGCGCCCGGCTCGCGGCCGCACCGCAGATCGTGCACCAGCCGCGGGTCTCGCACCGCGTTGCGCCCGAACACCGTGGGCTTCATCCCCGATGTCTTCAGATACCGTTCGATTTCACGCAGCAGCGCCATCCTTGCCTCCAGACCGATTCGCCATAGGAAATATCCTATTGGACTCAATTTCCTACTTGTCTAGGAAAAATCCTATCGCTATTGGATACGTATGGATGGAGACCAACAGCGCGCCGCCTTGCAGGCGTTGATCGATGCAGGCGGGCATGATTATATGGGCCTGTCGCGGCTGCTCGACCGCAACGACGCCTATATCCAGCAATATATGAAGCGCGGATCCCCGCGGCTTTTGCCGGAGGCGTATCGCAAGCGCCTGGCGCGCTTCTTCGGCGTGGCGGATGCGGCGCTTGGCGGGGACGGGGATGTGGCCCCGCGTGACACCATCGCGGTGCCGCATTTGGCGGTAGCGGCCTCAGCCGGGCCGGGCGCGTTCGTCGAGGGTGAGAGTGCGCGGCGCATCACCCATCTCGCGCGCCAGGAGGTGCCCGGCATCGCCCCCGAACATCTCAGCCACATTCTCGTCACCGGCGATTCGATGCTGCCGACCCTGTTCGACGGCGACGAGATTCTGGTCGATTCAACTCCGCCGATGCGCCCGCGCGAAGGCCTGTGGGTGATGACGATCGATGACACGCTGATGGTCAAGCGGGTGAAACGGCACGGTCGCGGCTGGACGGTGGTCAGCGATAATGCCGACGAACCCGATCCGGGGCTGTTTGATACGGGGCGGATGGAGTTGAAGGGCAGGGTGGTGCGATCGGTGCGGCGGTTTCGGTAGGTATGCGCCGAAGCGCTGGCTGCGGGAGTGGACAGGGGGCAGCCGTGCCCAGACCACTTCGGGGGCATCTCGTGGATGATAGTAAAAGAACTGCCGCCACATCATGTGGCGATCGCCATTTTTGCAACATAGCAGCAAAAAGGCGCCGGCCTTGCTCGCGTCAACAGCTATCGTGAATAGAAATACGCCGCCTTCAACATCGGGTCACACCCGCTCACCACTCAGGATATACAATGATCTTGACGCAATTCGCGGCGGCCATACAATCAGTTACAAGATTTGTGCGGAGGCAGTTGTGGCTAAGACAGATAAAATTTCCTTTAATTGGATCGAAGTACATCTGGCGAGTCACTGCAATATTCGCTGCAATGGCTGCACACATCATTCACCATTTGCGAAAAAAAGATTCTACGATATCGATCAATATCAAAAAGATATATCTGCGTTGTCAAAAGTAGCAGATGTTAATCTCCTATGGCTGCTGGGCGGAGAGCCGTTGCTCCATCCAAGAATATCGGATTTTTTCGAGAAATCTAAAGAGATAGGATTTTCGAAATTGAACGCTATCAGTACTAATGGATTACTTCTTAACAAAATGGGCGATAGATTTTTCGATAATATCGACTATATATTTGTTGCTCTTTATCCTTCTTTCGAAAAAAATAGAGGTAGATTAAAAGATTTGTTGGTATCAAAATCAAGGCTCAGGAATTTCACCTTTAATATCATCAGCAGATCGCATTTTTATCAGATAGACACCGATGGCAATAGGAGACTGTCCGACGAAGAAGCTCAAAAGAGCTATGAAAACTGTGACAGGCCGAAAAAGGGCCAATTTATAGAGGATGGGCATTTTTACAAATGTATGCGGCCGGTATCTACGGGAGAATACCTTAGAAACAGAGGGTATGTAGAGGAAATTCCTGATTTTCGGGTGGTGGATGGCGTCGATATCCACCAGCCGCTACTCAAGGAACGTATCGAGAGCTATATGGCCAGCAAAAAATGTCTTGAGTCTTGCTATTACTGTACATTGGGCTTGAAGAAAGAGTCAAAGGTAACGGTCTGGCGGCGCATCAAGGCTACTTTTGACGGCGTAACTATGTTCCAGAATATTGTGTATCGAAGCAGAAGTATGCTGTATTGGACGCACGCTATCCAAGATGTGTTCGATAGTCTATATTCAAGAAGAATAGCCGGTAAGATACAAGATATTGGTGTTTCGTTGGTTCCGCACCGTTTGTTGGAGAAGGAAGAGTGCATGAGCCGAGAAAAGCATCAACCTGTGCCTGCTGCCAAATCTCTGTAGCACGAGTGCACGGCGAAGTGACCGTGCACTTTTACTGTCTCGTCCGCCGTTGTGTCCGCTCTGCCAGTAACCGACATTGGCGTGCAGAAATCTACCGCCCCCGATCGATCAACCAGAACGCCACCAGCAGCCCGACTCCGATCGCCGCGCCCGCCAGGAACCCGATGGTCGGCTGGCCGAGGATCGATCCGATCACCACGCCGCCCAATATGGCGATCGCCATCAGGCCGCCGGCGGCGCGGGGTTCGCGGGGTTCGCGGGGGGAGGGGGGCGTCATGCGCCGGCCATTGCCACGGGATCGCGCGGAACGCCACCCGCGGCGTGATGGTCAATGGGTCGTCAACCTTGCCCGTGCGCGTCGTCGTAACCCGCAGCCGCTATCGTTCCGCGCTTCACCAGAAGGAGCGCCACCCTATGCCGCCGATGCCCTATCTCGACGATCGCAGCACGGTGGCGGACGCGGAGGGGCTGATGCGCGACCATGGCAGCGGCGCGGCGGCGCAGGCGGCCCAGCGCGCGCACCGCAGCCGTGGCCTTGGCAACCACATCCATTTCTGCCGCTGGCGGCAGGTGGCGCGGCTGATCGATCTGTTGTCCGAACAACGCGCGCACGGCACGATCCACTGATTGTGGCCTAAAAGGGGCTGTCGCATCCCAGGACAAGCGGTTAGACGAACCGAATATGTCGGTTCGTGTACTGCCGCGCGGCGCGTATCTGTTGGTGGCCGTCGGAATGGTGCTGGCGGGCACGGCAGCGGTGCGCGCGCAGCAAACGGGCGGCCAGATACCGCCCGCCCAGATACCTCCTGCCCAGGCCCAGCCCGGCGGCCTCGATCCGTCCGATCCGCTGGCGCCCCTGCCCGATCTGGGGCTGGCCTGGCCCGATCTGGACGATCGTTCGGACGAGATGATCGACGGCCAGCCGCCCCCTGAAGCGGCTGCAACCGGCCCCGCCGAACGCCGTTATTCGGTTCGGCTGGACGGCATCGATGCGGTGAAGAGCGATTTGCTGCGCACCCGTTTCGACGAGCTTTCGGTGCTCAAGAAGAATGACGGCGAGCCGGCGAACGGCGCGCAGATCGATCGCCGCGCGCGCGAGGATGCCGAATTGCTGCAGCAATTGCTGCGCGCCGAGGGCTATTATGATGCGCGCGTGCGGCCGCTGGTCGAGCCGCAGGGCGACCGTTTGCAGGTGACGTTGCGCGCGCGGCTGGGCGACATCTATCAGCTGACCGATATCGACCTGGCCGGGGTGGCGCGCGCGGGGGACCGTGCCGACGAGCTGACCACCGCGTTCGGGCTCAATGCGCAGGATCCGGCCAATGCCGACAATATCGTCGCGGGCGAAGCGGCCCTGCGCGCCGAGGTCGGGCGCCAGGGCTTCCCCTTCGCCAAGGTGGGCGAGCCCGAACTGGTGGTCGATCACGAAAACCGCACCGCGCAGCTGAACATCGCGGTCGATCCGGGCACGCAGCGGCGCTACGGCACGATCCGCATGGCCAATGACGACGTGTTCGACGGCGAGCATGTCATGGACATCGCCCGCTTCGACAGCGGCGAGCTGTACAATTCGGACGACGTCACCGATCTGGGCCGCGCGCTGATCGCCACCGGGCTGGTGTCCTCCGCCGATGTGAAGCCGGTGCCTGGCGCCACCGCCGAGACCGTCGATATCGCGGTGGCGCTCGATCCCGCGCCACCGCGCACCGTCGCTGGAGAGCTTGGTTACGGCACCGGCGAAGGGTTCCGCGCCGAAGCGAGCTGGACCCACCGCAACTTCTTCAAGCCCGAAGGCGCCGTCACCGTGCGCGGCGTGGCGGGGACCGAGGAGCAACTGGCCTCGCTCAGCTTCCGCCGCAACAATTTCAAGATGCGCGACCGCGTGCTGACCGCGCAGGTCTCCGCCGCCAATATCAACCGCAACGCCTATGACGCGCGGACGATATCGCTGTCCGGCGGGCTGGAACTGCAATCGAACCTGATCTTCCAGAAGCCCTGGACCTGGTCGATCGGCGCGGAGCTTCTGTTGACCGACGAGCGCGACACGATCATCGAGACGGGGGTCGATCGCCGGCGGACCTTCTTCATCGCGGCGCTGCCCGGCAGCCTCTATTATGACGGCACCGACGATCTGCTCGATCCGACACGCGGCTTCCGGCTGGGCGGGCGGCTGTCGCCCGAGGCGTCGCTGCAGGGCAGCGTGTTCGGCTATGCGCGCACCCAGATCGACGGCAGCTTCTATCTGCCGTTCGGGGAGAAGATCGTGCTGGCGGCGCGCACGCGGCTGGGCACCATCGCGGGGGCCTCGCGCGACGATATCGCACCGTCGCGGCGCTTCTATGCCGGCGGTGGCGGATCGGTGCGCGGCTATTCCTATCAGGCGATCGGGCCGCGCGACGCCGACAACAACCCGATCGGCGGCAAGAGCCTGGCCGAATTCAGCATCGAGGCGCGGGTGCGCTTCGGCAGCACCTTCGGCGTCGTGCCCTTCATCGATGCGGGCAACGTCTCGCAAGGGTCGCTGCCCGGCTTCGACAATCTGCGCATCGGCGCGGGCGTTGGCGCGCGCTATTACAGCAATTTCGGCCCGATCCGCATCGACGTCGGCACCCCGATCAACCCCGCGCCGGGCGATCCGCGCATCGCCGTCTATGTCTCGCTGGGGCAGGCCTTCTGATGGCGGGCGAGGGGGACGAAGTCGTCGTCGCGCGCCGGACCAACTGGCCGCTGCGCATCGCCAAATGGCTGCTGGGCCTGGTGCTCGGCCTCGCCCTGATCGCGATCGCCGCGCTCTATGTGCTCGATACCGGCGTCGGCCACCGTTTCATCGTCCAGCGCATCGCCGCGCTGGCGCCCGCATCGGGACTGAAGATCAGCATCGGGCGGATCGACGGATCGATCTATTCGGTCGCGCGCATCCGCGATCTCAGGGTGAGCGACAATAAGGGGCTGATCTTCTCGTCGCCCGATGTTCTGCTCGACTGGACGCCGCTCGCCTGGCTGGACAACCGGCTGTCGATCAACCGGGCGATCGCCCCGCGCGCGACGCTGCACAAGCTGCCCGAGCTGGTGCCGAGCGGAAGGAAAGGCCCGGTCCTGCCGGGTTTCGACATCAAGATCGACGAACTGCGCATCGACCGGCTGACCGTGGCCCCCGCGGTGACCGGCAACGGCGTCGCGCGGCAGGGGCGTATCGCGGGCAAGGCGGACATCCGATCGGGCCGGGCGATGGTCTCGCTCGATGCGCTGGTCCAGGGCAGCGACAGCGTCATGCTGCGGCTGGATGCCGAGCCCGACGGCGACACGTTCGATCTCGCCGCGCGCGTACGCGGCACCGCAGACGGCGTGGTGGCGAAGCTGACCGGCCTTAACCGCGCGATATCGCTCGACGTGTCGGGCGATGGCCGCTGGACCAACTGGACGGGCAGCGCGATCGCCGACATCGCCGGGGCGCGCTTTGCCGATCTGCGGCTGGGGGTCGATGAGGGCCGCTACACGCTTGACGGCAGCGTCCAGCCCGGCCAGCTGGTCGGCAACCGCATCCGCCAGCTATCTTCGCCGCGCATCCTGGTGGGCGGCGCCGCGACGCTGGCGAACCGGCGGCTGGACGGCACGCTGTCGCTGCGCTCGGCGGCGCTGGCGGTCAATTTCGACGGCGTGGTCGATCTGGCGCAGGGCGGCTTCGACAATATGCAGGTCACCGCGCGCCTGCTCCGTCCCAATGCGCTGTTCCGCGACATGACCGGGCAGAATATCGAGCTGCGGCTGCTGCTCGACGGCGCATTCTCCACCGCGCGGTTCGATTACCGCCTGCTTGCCCCGCGCTTCGCCTTCGGCCAGACCGGCTTCGTCAACGCGCGCGCCGCGGGGCAGGGCCGGCTGTCCGCCAGCCCGGTCGCGGTGCCGATCCGCTTCACCGCGCAGGCCGTGACCGGGGTGGGCGACGTCGCCGGCGGCATCCTGCGCAACCTGTCGGTGGAGGGGCTGCTGCGGGTCAGCGCGACGACGATCACCGGCGACGATCTCCGCATGCGATCGGACAAGCTGACCAGCCGGATCGGGCTGTTCGTCGATCTCAGGAACGGCCAGTACACTGTCAACATCAACGGACAGCTGGGCCGCTACCTGATCCCCGGCCTGGGCATCGTCGATGTCCGCACCCAGCTGCGCGTGGTGCCCGGCCCGGGCGGCCGCGGCATGCGCGTGATCGGGCGCGGCGAGGCGATCGTGCGCCGGCTCGACAACAGCTTCCTGCGGACGCTGGCGGGCGGATTGCCGCGCATCACCACTGCGCTCGAACGCGGCCCCGACGGCATCCTCTATCTGCGCGGGGTGCGCATCACCGCGCCCGCGATCAATGCGACGGGCAACGGCTATCGGCGGCGCGACGGCACCTTCTATTTCGACGGGCAGGGCACACAGGCGCAATATGGCCCGTTCAAGCTCAAGCTCGATGGGCGGATCGATCGGCCCAAGCTCGATATCCTGCTGGCCAGTCCGCTCCCTGCCCTGGGGCTGAAGGATGTCCGCGTCCTGCTCGATCCGACCGCGGCCGGGTTCGATTACCGCGCGCAGGGCATATCGACGCTCGGCCCGTTCACCAGCAACGGCGCGATCCTGCTGCCACGCGGGGGCGGCGCGACCATCGCCATCGCCGATCTGCAGGTGTCGGGCTTCCGCGCCAATGGCGACCTGCGCGTCGTCACGGGCGGGTTCGACGGCCAGATCGCGCTGGCCGGCGGCGGTGTCTCGGGCACGCTGACCTTTGCTCCGCGCGGCGAAAATCAGGCGATTACCGCGGCGCTCAAGCTGGAACGCGCGCAACTGGGCGGCGCCGCCAACCTGTTCGTGCGGCGCGGAACAGTGGACGGCACGATCATACTCGATCCGGACGGTCAGACGATCGACGCGACGATCGACGCCCGCGGCCTGCGACGTGGCGGCCTGCGCATCTCACGGCTCACCGCCACCGCCGCGCTGCGCAACGGCAGCGGCACCGTGCGCGCCTCGGTCGAAGGCAACAGAACCCAGTCGTTCGAGTTGGAGGGTGTCGCCCAGATCGCGCCCGACCGCATATCGATCGAGGCGAAGGGCGAACTGGAGGACCGGCCGATCGCGCTGCGCTCCCCCGCGGTGCTGACGCGCGAGGATGGCGGATGGCGGCTCGCCCCGACGACGCTCGATTATGCCGGTGGACGTGTGGTCGCCAGCGGCCTGTTCGGTGCCGGATCGACCAGCCTCGATGCGCAGTTGCAGCGGCTGCCGCTCTCGATCCTCGACATCGCCTATGACGGGTTGGGCTTGGGCGGCATGGCGTCCGGCCGCGTGACGTACACCCAGTCGGGTGACGCCGCGCCCACCGGCAGCGCCAATGTCACGGTGCGCGGGCTGACCCGCTCCGGTCTCGTCCTCACCTCGCAGCCGATCGATGTCGGCGTGACGGCGGTGCTGCGCGCCGACAGCGCGGCGATGCGCGCGGTGGCGGCGAGCGGGGGCAAGACCATCGGCCGCGCCCAGGCGCGCCTGTCGCCGCTCGCCGGCGGCGATCTCGCCACGCGGCTGGCCAACGCGCCGCTGTTCGCGCAGCTGCGCTACAACGGCCCGGCGAACACGCTGTGGCGGCTGACCGGCATTGAGATATTCGATCTTGGCGGCGACATCGGGGTGGCTGCCGACGCCACCGGCCGCCTGGCCGATCCGCAGATCAGGGGATCGTTGGTCACGCAGAATCTGCGGCTGGAAAGCACGCTCACCGGCACCGTGCTCACCAATATGCAGGCCCGCGGCCGGTTCGGCGGATCGCGGCTGGTGATCGATCAGTTCACCGCACGCGCGGGGCCGGGCAACGTCTCGGGAACCGGCGTGTTCGATCTCGCCGCCGCGCGCGGCTTCGGCATGGATCTGCAGGTGCAGGCCGACAATGCCGAGCTGATGGATCTCGACACGCTGGGCGCGACCGTCACCGGCCCGCTGCGTATCCGGTCCGATGGCTCTGGCGGGCTGATCTCCGGCGAAGTGCTGATGAACCAGAGCCGCTTCACGCTGGGCCGCGCCACCGCCGCCTCGGTGCTGCCCAAGATCAATATCCGCGAGATCAACCGCCGCGGTGAGGAGATCGAGCAGGAATTCGTCACACAGCCATGGCGGCTGGAGTTGAAGGCGCGCGCGCCCAACCGGCTGCAGGTCTCCGGCCTCGGGCTGGAAAGCGAATGGAGCGCCGATCTCGATATCGCCGGCACCGTCACCGAACCACAGATCAGGGGCCGGGCCGATCTGGTGCGCGGGGAATATGAATTCGCCGGGCGCACCTTCGATCTGGAACGCGGCGCGATCCGCTTCAACGGCCAGGTCCCGGCCGATCCCACGCTCGACATCGCGGCCAATGCCAGCGCCCAGGGGATCAACGCCACGATCCGGGTGACCGGCACCGGCCAGCGCCCGATCATCGGCTTCACCAGTGTGCCTGCGCTGCCCGAGGACGAACTGCTGTCGCGCCTGCTGTTCGGAACCTCGATCACCAACCTGTCCGCGCCCGAGGCACTGCAACTGGCGGCCGCGGTGGCTTCCTTGCAAGGCGGGGGCGGGGGTCTCAACCCGATCAACGCGGTGCGCGACGCCGCGGGGCTCGATCGCCTCCGCATCCTTCCCGCGGATCCGACGCGCGGGCAGGGGACGGCGATCGCCGCGGGCAAATACATCACGCGCAACACCTATGTGGAGATCATCACCGACGGGCAGGGCTATTCGGCGACGCAGGCCGAGTTCCAGATCACCCGCTGGCTGTCGATCCTCGGCACGATCTCGACGCTGGGCCGCCAGAGCGTGAACGTGCGCGTTTCGCGCGATTATTGATGGAGCCATTGGCGAGCGAAGGCGTTGGCCAGACTAACACTCAGGAGATCAGTGAATGCGTTCCCCCGAAGCCGTCGCCGCGATGCTCTGCCCCGTCTGCAAGGTCGGCCTCCACATGAGCGACCGGCAGAGTGTCGAGATCGACTATTGCCCGCAATGCCGCGGCGTCTGGCTGGATCGCGGCGAACTGGACAAGATCATCGAGCGCGCTGGGGCCGAACTTGCGCCGCCGCCCGTCCAGCAGGCGCCGCAGGCCGCGCCGCAACCCTGGGGCTCACCGGGCATCGCAGACGTCGCCCGCGACATGCTGCGCGGCGGCGGCAGCACGCAACATTACGGCGAGCGCGGTTACGATCCGCGCTACAAGCAGAAGCGCAAGAAGAGCTTCCTGGAACAGATGTTCGATTAACGGTCAGGCTTCCCTCCCTGCGGGGAAGATAACGCAGCTTGCCGGCAGGGCCGGCTAGCAAAGCTTGGAGAGGGCGTTGAGGTTCAGCCGCGCGCGCCGTGGCGCCAAGCAACACCCTCTCCAACTGTGCCTTGCCAGCACGCTAGTAAGGCCTCGGACCTTCTCTACGTATCCTCAGGCCTCAGCCACGACACAGCCCATATCAAGTAGCGATCAGAAAGGGCAGTTTGAATGTTTTCTTCGACAGATCGGTCAATCGCGGCGTTCACGTTCGCCAAAGTGCTGTCATCGACTCCCGCAACGCTTCCTTTGACAGAGGCAGCAATTTCGCTGGCAATCTGAGTATCTGACGAAGAATTCTCAATGTGAAAAACCGTCATTGCCTTTACGAGAGAATAGTTGGGATTAGCGATCAAAAACTGCCGACATGGCGCCAGTGTTGCGCCGCTGCCTCGCCGCAGTTCCTCAACCGTATCGGTGCTCAACCGAACGATTCGCATCCTTCCGGTGGTCGAAACCTCACGTTCTTTGGCTCGGTTGTAAGCTACCTTCGCGGCAGCCTTGATCTTTTCAGTGGCAGCTGGAGGTAGTCCAGCGGCCGTGGCTGCTTTGACCAGGTCGGCATCTGCGCCAGCATCCAATGTGCTCTTGAGCTTATAGCTGTAAACAAAGGTTCCAGCTGCAGAATTTGTATCGAAGTGAACATCCTCCAAAAACAGAGGGACTACGGCATCATTGCAATAACGGCCCAAATCTCCCCGCTGATAAGGTTGCCTGTAAGCCCGGCCTAAAAATCTATTATAAGCTGGTTTTTTTTCTATGATTTCCAAGACTGGCGGCGTGAGGTTGAATATTAGGGCCCGTGGGTCGTCATCCGGATGGCATCGGACACGATCGAATCCCGGACATGCCTCTTTATAGCTCAATGTCTTATGTGGAAGAACGACCCGTCCGCAGCCCGATAGCAGTAGCACCGCGCCTGTCACAAACAGAAGCTTCTTCATAGATTCCCCCCCCAGCGAACTCTGAGTCGCTGAGCTAGTTGTCACGCAATATCGTCTTCGCTTCAAACATTTAATACTCGGCCGCTTGAGAACGCCATCAACTGCGAGTTCGAAAATCGGCAACGCGCTGAAAACCGGGATCAGCCATTAGCGCCCATCACCGCAGCTACTCCGCGGTGAAGTTCAGCTGTAGGCGAGAACGCGCCAGATTATGAAGATACCGAGCATCGTATCGAGGAGTGACGGTTTTGCGTGGGTCGGCCGGAAAGCGTTTGAGAAGCTCCCCGGCCTCGTTTCGTGACGTTTATTTCGGCGAGTCGCTCCTATCGCGTACCACGTCAGCTATATTCGCCGATGACCGACTTCACCTCCATGAACTCCTTCAGGCCGAACTTGCCATATTCGCGGCCATTGCCTGATTGCTTGTAGCCGCCGAAGGGCGCGCCGGGATCGGGTGCGCCGCCGTTGACATAGACCATGCCGGCGCGCAGCCGCGGGGCGACGCGGCGGACGCCCTCGGCATCGCCGAACAGCACCGCGGACAGGCCGTAATTGGTGTCGTTGGCGATGCGCACCGCATCCTCCTCATCCTCGTAGGGGATGATCGTGACGACAGGTCCGAAGATCTCCTCACGCGCGATGGTCATGTCGTTCGACACGCCGGAAAACAGCGTTGGCTTGATGTAATAGCCGGTCTCCACGCCGTCCGGCCGGCCGGGGCCGCCGGTCTCCAGAGTAGCGCCTTCCTCCATCCCCTTGGCGATCAGGCCCTGGATCTTGTCGAACTGCGCCTTGTTGACCACGGGGCCGAGATGGCGGCCCTCGGCCATCGGATCGCCTGACGTGGTCGCCTCGAGCACGGCCTTGGCAACGCCAACGGCTTCGGCCGCCTGATCCTTGTGCACCAGGATGCGGGTCGGGGCGATGCAGCTTTGGCCGGAATTGACCAGCACGCTCATCAGCGTGCCGGGTATCGCCTTGGACAGATCGCTGCCCGGCAGCACCACCGACGGCGATTTGCCGCCCAGTTCCTGATGCACCCGCTTGACCGTGTCCGCCGCGGCCTTCGCTACCATCACCCCCGCGCGGGTCGATCCGGTGAAGCTGACCATGTCGATATCGGGATGCGTCGATAGCGCGGTGCCGACGCCGGGGCCGTCGCCCTGGATCAGGTTGAACACGCCGGCGGGAACGCCCGCCTTGTCCAACACCTCGGCGAAGATCGCGGCGGAGCCGGGGCATTCCTCGCTGGGCTTGAGGATCATCGTATTGCCCGCCGCCAGCGCCGGCGCGACCTTGGCGACGATCTGGTTCATCGGCCAGTTCCACGGCGTGATCAGCGCGACGACACCGATCGGCTCGTGCACCACCAGGCTGTTGCCCGCCTTCTCGGTGAACGCGAATTCCTTCAGCGCCGCGATCGCCGCCATGAAATGGCCCACGCCGCTGCCCACCTGCGCAGTCTTGGCGACAGAGATCGGGCAGCCCATCTCCATCGCGATCGCTTCGGCGATGTCGCCGGCGCGGTTCTTGTATTCGGCCAGGATCGCCTCGAGCAGCGCGACGCGTTCCTCGACGCTGGTGCGGCTGAAGCTGTCGAACGCCACGCGCGCGGCGGCAACCGCCTTGTCGACATCGGCGGCGGTGCCCAGCGTGATTTCGGTGCAGGCGGTCTCGGTTGCGGGGTTGATCACCTCGTGGCGCTTCCCACCTTCGCTCTCGACCCATTGCCCGTCGATGAACTGGTTGAGGTAGCTCTTCATCCTCGCCTCCGTGATTGTCGAATATCAGGTATGGTGGGTGACATGGCGCGCCGCAAAGCGCGTTGCAAGGCGAAACGGAGACACGCGATGGCGCTGAGCGCGGTGATCGAACGGACGGGCGGACCCGAGGTGATCGAATGGCGCGAGGGCGATTTGCCCGAGCCCGGCGCAGGCGAGGCGCGCGTGCGCCATAGCGCGGTGGGGCTGAACTATATCGACGCCTATTACCGGTCCGGGCTTTACCCCGTACAGCTGCCGAGCGGTATCGGATCGGAGGCGGCGGGTGTCGTCGAGGCGGTGGGCGACGGCGTGTCCGGCCTTGCCGCGGGCGACCGTGTCGCCACCTTCGGTCCGGCCCTTGGTGCCTATACCACCGCGCGCAACGTGCCCGCCTCATCGCTGTTCACGCTGCCCGACGATATCGATGATCGCACCGCCGCGACGATCCTGCTGAAAGGATGCACCACCGAATTCCTGGTCGAGCGTTGCGCCCGGGTGCAGGCGGGGCAGACGGTGCTGGTCCACGCGGCGGCGGGCGGGGTCGGGCATCTGCTGGTCGGCTGGCTCAAGGCCGTCGGCGCGACGGTGATCGGCAGCGTCGGCAGCGCGGACAAGGCCGCGCGGGCCAAAGCGGCGGGCGCGGATCATGTGCTGGTGCACAAGACCGAGGATGTCGCCGCGCGCGTCCGCGAACTGACCGGCGGGCGCGGGGTCGATGTGGTGTTCGACGGGGTGGGCATGGCGACTTGGGACGTGTCGCTCAAATCGGCGGCACGGCGGGGGCTGATCATCAGCTTCGGCAATGCCGGCGGCGCGGTGGAGGGTGTCGCGCTGGGGGTGCTGGCGCGACACGGATCGCTGTTCGTCGCTCGCCCCACGCTGTTCGATTATTATGTCACGCCCGAGGAACGCGCGGCGGGCGTCGCACGGCTGTGGGAAATGCTGCGATCGGGTGCGATCACGCCGGAGATCGGCCAGACCTTCTCCCTGACCGACGCCGCCGAGGCGCACCGCGCGATGGAGGCGGGCGAGACAAGCGGGGCGAGTCTGCTCATTCCTGACCCGGATAGGGCGTCGCCTTGAGCAAACCGGCAATATGCGCGGCGTTCCCCGCGACCATCGCCGCGGTTTCGGTCACCTTGTCGGGCGTCGATTTCAGATCCTTGAAATCGACCGATCCCATCGCCTCGCCGACCCAGTAGCAGGCGGCGACCGCGGGGATCGTCCAGCCGGTGTCGTTCAAGGACTGGAACAGCTGCGCCGACGACCAGTGCGCCCCGTCCTCATTGCCGACGATCGCGGCAACCGCGACCTTGCCGTAGCTAGGCATGCGGCCCTGATCGTCGGTCTCGGAGAGAAAGGCGTCCATCCGCTCGAGCACGCGCTTGGCGATGCTGCCGATCTGCCCCATCCAGATCGGTCCGCCGAAGATCAGGATGTCATGGGCGAGGATCTTCTCGCGGATTGCCGGCCATGCATCACCATCGCCTTCGTCGGAGGTGACGCCGGGCTTCACGTCATGCTGGGCGATGCGGATCGTCTCGGCGATCTTCACGTCATGCTTGGCAAAGGCCTTGCCCAGCACTGCGATCATTGCGTCGGTCGAAGAGTCGCCCTCGGCCTTGAGCGTGCAATTGATGGCGATGGCGGTGACGGTCATGAGACTCTCCTTGGGGTTGAGCGTCTCAACGAGCAGCGCGGCGGGCCGATCCATCATGGACCGGGCTTACGTCGCGTAAATCGCGGCTGTCCGGACGGGCGTTCATCCGCCAGAAAGCTCGCCGAGGTCAGTCTTCGAGAAAAAGGGAGGGTGGATATGCTGTTTCGCCAAGCCGTCATCAGCTCGCTTTGTTGCGTCGCTGCCATTGGTTTTCCCGCGGCGGCGCAGGAGGAGCCTGTTGCTGCCATTGGCGCCGAATATCTCGCATCCGAACCACATTCGGCCGCGTTATCGATTGGTGTCCTCCGCGACGGCGAGATGCGTTTCCACCATTTCGGCAAGGTTGAAAAGGGCGCCGCCGCGCCGACCGATCTTACCCGCTACGAGATCGGCTCGATTACCAAGACCTTCACCGGCCTGATTCTCGCTCGGGCAGTCGCCGCCGGAAAGCTCAAGCTCGATGACGATGTTCGCCGCCATCTTGAGGGCGCCTACCCGGCGCTCGCGTTCGAGGGCGCGCCGGTGCGCGTCCTGCATCTGGCCAACATGACTTCGGCGCTGCCGGACAATATGCCCGACTTGTCCTCCCTCGATCCCGACCCCGGCCGCTTCAAGCGCGCGCGGGCGCTGGCGGCTTACACCCGATCGGATTTCCTCCGCGATCTCCGCAAAGTTACGCCAACCGGCGAGCCGGGCAAGAATGTCGGCCATTCCAATGCGGCCGCGCAGTTGCTGATCTATGTGCTCGAAAATGCGTGGGGCGTCGGCTACCAAGAACTGCTTTCGCGCGAGATCGAAGGGCCGCTGAAATTCGATGCTTCCGCAGCGTCGCAGCCCATTGCGGGATATGATTCTGAAGGACGGATCGCGGCCGCGCTCCCGCCGGCAAGTCTGGGCCAGCGCTATTCGATACGCGACATGCTCCGCTACACCGCGCTCCAGCTGGATGAGGGCGACGCCACGGTGCAAGCCAGTCATAAGGGGACCTGGTTCACGCTGGACCGCAAGAACGCGATTGCCACACCGTGGATCGTAACCTTCTTTCCCGACGGCGGCCGAAAGCTTCATTATAGCGGCGGCACATTCGGCTTCTCGAGCTATATGGCATTCTATCCAGGGCGGAAGCTCGGCATCGTGCTGCTGGCCAACAATGCCAGTGACACGGCGCAGGATCGATTGGGCAAGGCCGCGGAACGCCTTGCGGCGATGGAATAGCAGCGGCGCACTACAATAAGGGGGCGGCGGAACGTGCGTTCGCCGCCCCTCTTATCTTCACGTCAGCGCCGCGGCGAAGCCGCGTCGTCGGTCGGGGCTTTGGCCCCGCCGGCGCACACCTGCTGCTACGAGCTGTAGTACATGTCATATTCCACCGGGCTCGGCGTCATCTCCCAACGCGCTACCTCAGCGCGCTTGATTTCGACGTACGCTTCGATCTGGTCCTTCGAGAACACATCACCCTTGAGCAGATAGTCCATATCCGCCTCCAGGCTGTCGAGCGCCTCGCGGAGCGAACCGCACACCGTCGGCACTTGCTCCAGCTCGGCGGGGGGCAGATCGTACAGGTTTTTGTCCATCGGCTCGCCCGGGTGGATCTTGTTGGTGATGCCGTCGAGGCCCGCCATCAGCAGTGCGGCATAGGCGAGATAGGGGTTCGCCAGCGCATCGGGGAAGCGGAACTCCACCCGCTTGGCCTTGTCGCCGGCGCCGTAGGGGATGCGGCACGAGGCGGAGCGGTTGCGGCTGGAATAGGCCAGCAGCACCGGCGCCTCGTAACCCGGCACCAGGCGCTTGTAGCTGTTGGTGCTTGGATTGGTGAAGGCGTTCAGCGACTTGGCGTGCTTGATCACACCGCCGATGAAATAGAGGCACATTTCGGACAGGCCCGCATAACCGTTGCCGGCGAACAGCGGCTTCTTGCCGTTCCAGATCGAGATGTGGGTGTGCATCCCCGATCCGTTATCTTCCTTGATCGGCTTGGGCATGAAGGTCGCGGTCTTGCCATAGGCGTGGGCGACCTGGTGGACGACATATTTA
>JAESGW010000378.1_pt1 | contig 53322 bp, 42 predicted proteins | sample 9269791 | NCBI WGS metagenome assembly JAESGW01 (sample SAMN16773120, study PRJNA677053) | algae metagenome | isolation source: Aphanocapsa lilacina HA4352-LM1 and co-occurring heterotrophs from near cave... | place: USA: Maniniholo cave, near Haena, Kauai, HI | collected 2009-07-28
GCGAGCTCGGCGCGGTCGGGCAGTTTCACCAGGTCGGCGGCGGTGACCTCCAGCGCATCGGCGATGCGGTTGAGCCAGCCGACCGAAACGGTGCGCGTACCGGTCTCCAGCCGTCCGATCGTCTGCGCGGTGGTCGGTGGGCTGCAGCGCCTGCCGACCTCCTCCAGCGTGAGCCCCTTGGCCCGGCGGACTTCGCGGATGGCGGTGATCATGAAAGCAATCCTCTAACCTATTCGGTTTTATCTCTGTCCTACATCAGTGCGCATATGGCAAGTAGTGATTCGCGACCAAGGCAGGAGATTGGTGATGAAGCGGATGCTGGCAGAGGTTGAAATCGACCAATATGGCGTGCGCGCGTCCGGACCGGCCGCATCGCGCAAGCATCCGGGGCGAAGCGTGACGGTCAATCTCGCCGAATCGCCGCTGAGCTGGCTGCGCGCACGGGAGTTGATCGACGCGCGCCAGTTCGAGGCGGGGGAACGGTTGCGCGCCGATTACGAAACCGCCGCGCTGGAACCGCACGTCACGATGCGCTGGGATCCCGCGCCGTCCAGCGGCGGACGCCGGGGACCCCCCCGGGCGATGGATCCGGCCATGGCCCAGATTTCGGCAAAGCGCCGCTTCGACACTGCGATCGCCGCGCTGGGGCGCGGCCTTGGCGATATCGCCTGGCGCGTGATCTGCGCATGCGAAGGCCTGCCGGTCGCCGAGGTGGAGCTGGGCTGGCCCAAACGGTCGGGCCGGGTGGTGCTGACGCTCGCGCTGGACCGGCTGGCCGATCATTACGGGCTAGGCTGACGGGGCAGCGGCCGCTTCAGCACCTTGCCATAAGCCCAGCCGATCGCGATCAGCGCCAGCCCCAGGCCGAGGAAGCTGACGATGCGCAGGATGCCGGCAAGCGCGGCGGCGTCGACCAGGAAGACCTTGATCGTCGCCAGCGTCAGCAGCGCCAGCCCGGCGATACGCAGATCGCGCGCGCCGGTCATGATGCCGCGCGCCAGCCAGGCGATCGACACCGCGAGCAGCGCGGCCGAATAGGACCAGGTCTCGCCCTGGCCGAAGGGGCCGGTCAGGAGGGTGCCGTGGCTCGCCTGACGGACCAGCACCAGCCCGGTAAGCGCGAAGGCAACGAGCGAGAGCATGCGCCAGGTGCGCGGCGCGGGCAGCGTGCGCGACAACAGCCATAGCCACAGCGTCGCGGCGGCGGCGTGGAGCACCGCGGCGTTCAACACCGGCAGCGATCCGACCTGCTGTTCGACCAGCATCGGATTGAGCAGCAGCAGATCGAACCAGACGATACGCGCGACGGCGATCGCGGCGATGGCGACGGCGATGCGGCCCCAGCCGGGCCGTGTGGCGAGCGCCAGCGCGGCAGCGAACAGCGCCTGGGTGATCAGCGCCCGCTCGGTGAAGCCCAGCGCGGTGAACCGCTCCGGCGTGGCGATGGCGAGCGGCAGCTTGGCGAGGTGATAGCCGATGAAGACCGCGATGGCGGTGACGCCAGCGGCTACCACGAGGCGCGCGCGACCATATTGGCGCGGATCGAACAACAGCGCCGCGGCGAGGGCGGCGGGGACCGCGAGCGCGCGCACCGCGTCCGCCAACGTGGGCAGCGTGATCATGTGGGTGCGCGTGCCCGCCAGCGATCCGCCCAGCACGAACAGATAGTCGGCGAGCGGCTGCGCTGCGGCGATCAGCACCGCCGCCCACGCGATGGCGGGAAGCAGGAACAGCCGCACGCTGCCGGTGTGGCGTGCCCAGCCCGCCAGCGCGACCATCAGCAGCGCGATCAGGAGCGGGGTCCATTCGATCCCCACCAGGGGGCCAATCCCGATACCCACCAGCAGCGTGGCGAGCGCCGGCGCAGCCAGGTGCCCGAGCCAATCGTCCTCTGGCGTGCGGCAGCGCCACGCGACCAATGCGGCGGACGCGGCGCCAAGCAGGGCGAGCAGCGCCCAGACACTGTCGCCGACCGGCTCTGCCCATAACGCGCGGGCGAGCAGGAACGGCCCCGCGCTGCCGCCCAGCGCCAGCAGGATCCAGGTTCCGCGCCCGCTTTCGCGCGTCAACAGCGCGTGGCCCGCGCCCGCGAACATCAGCGCGAAGACGATTGCCGCCACCGGCGCGCTGGGCGATCCATTGGCCAGCCCGATGCCGAGCAGCAGCAGCGCCAACGCGCCCGCCGCCCCGGCTGCGGCGATCAGGCGCGGATCGCGCACGGCGAGGATGATGGTCGCCCCTGCCAGCATCGCATACAGCGCCCAGGTCAGCGGGCCGAAATCCAGTCGCGGCGCGAGCATCAGCAGTTGGACGAGGCCGAGCAGCAATGGCGCCGCGCGGATGACGGGGCGATCATCGCCCATCCGCGGCAGCGCGAATGCCGCGCCAATCGCAAGAATCAGTATGAACGGGCCGATCGCCGCGGCGGCGGTGCCATCGATCACCGCGATCAGCCACGCGCTCCAGGCAAAGCCCGCACCCGCCGCGGCCAGCGCCAGCCATGCCCAGCCACGCGCTATCGCCAGGCCGAACAACGCGGCGGTGAACAGCGCCAGATAGATCAGCAGCGGAACGAGATTGCTCTCGCTATAGCCCGTCACCAGTGGCGCGGCGAACCCGCCGATCAGCCCCATGATCGCGGTCGGCGGGCCGTGGCGGATCGACAGCGCCAGCGCCGCGGCGGTCACCAGCAGCATCAGCACGAAGGCAGTGGCGCCGCCGATCAGGCCGTACAGCTCGCCCGCCATGTAAAGCGTGCCATAGAGCGAGGCGATGCCGGCGCCGGCGAGCGACTGGCCGACGCGCGGATCATCGGCGGTGCGCGGCGATCTGCGCGCGAACTCGCTGGCGGCGATCAGTGCGAGGCCGAATATCGCGGCGATGATGGAACGGGCCTGCGGCCCGAGCAGCCCCGCCTCGATCGCGTAGCGCACGAAGAAGAAGGCGGCGAGCACCAGCGCCGCGCCGCCGATCCAGATCGGCAGGCGGCCGCCGACCAGATTCTCGAAACCGGCGAAGGGCGGGGCCTGCTCCATTGCCGCCGCGGAAGCGGGGGTCTCGGGCGGTTGGGGAGGTGACTCCTGCGCCACGAACCCGGAGATTTCTGCCTCCACAGGGGTGTCGTCTTGTGGCGCGATCTCTTCCACCATGGGCGGCCGGGTTGTCGTGCGCGCGGCGTAGATCACGCGAGCAGGGCGTGGTTCGGCTGATTCGGGTTGTTCGGGCGCTACCGCGGTCGGTTCCTCGCGCCTTGCAACCGGCGGCGCCTCGGATGGTTGGGCGTAGCGGAACTCGAGCTGCGCCACGCGCCGCTCAAGCAGCTGGATGCGCGACAGCAGCATGAACGCCGCGACGATCACGCCGATCACGAGAAGGGAGAGGAGGAATGTCACCAGTGCGTGCCCGGGGCGGTCATGGCATATCGCAACCGCTCTGTCGCCTGCGACGATCGTCGCGCACGATCGTTGCGCAAAACCCGCGTCCTGCGATTGACCCTGTCTTTGCTGCGGTGCAGTAAGCGGCGCATGGCCTCGATCCTCCCCAGCATCACCCAGAATCCCGATATCCGTTTTCTTGGCAAGGCGCTGGGCGACGTCATTCGCGCCTATGGCGGCGAGCGGCTGTTCGAGCGTACCGAGCATATCCGCTCCACCTCGGTCGAGCGCTATCGCGGCGGCGGCGAGGTGCCGGTGGCCGATCTCGGGCTCGAGACGCTGAGCCTCGACGAGACGCTCGATTTCGTCCGCGGGTTCATGCTGTTCTCGATGCTCGCCAACCTTGCCGAGGACCGGCAGGGCGTGTCGGCGGAAAGCGATGCGGACATGGCGCATGCGCTGGCGCGGCTCAAGGAACTGGGCGTCGGCCCCGCCGAGATCGCCAGGCTGCTCGACCATGCGCTGATCGCGCCGGTGCTCACCGCGCACCCGACCGAGGTGCGCCGCAAGAGCCAGATCGATCACAAGAACCGCATCGCCGAGCTGATGAAGCTCAAGGATGCGGGCGCGGCCGAAACCCCCGACGGCGACAGCATCGACGAGGCGATCCTGCGCCAGATCGCCTTGCTCTGGCAGACCCGCGTACTGCGCCGCGAGCGGCTGTATGTGAAGGACGAGGTGGAGACCGCGCTCGCTTATCTGGGCGATGTGTTCCTGCCCACTATCCCCGCGCTCTATGCGCGGTGGGACCGGGCGCTGGGCGAACGCGCGCCCAGCTTCCTGCGTCCCGGCACCTGGATCGGCGGGGACCGCGACGGCAACCCGTTCGTGGTCGCCGAATCGATGCGCTACGCGCTGGCGCGGGCGTGCGAGAAGGTGCTCGGCTGGTATCTCGACCAGCTCCACGCGCTGGGCGCCGAATTGTCGATCTCGTCCGAACTGGCCGATGTGCCGGCGGACGTGATCGCGCTGGCCGATGCCGCGGGCGATGCGGCCGCCAGCCGCGTGGATGAACCCTATCGCCGCGCGATCTCCGGCATCTACGCGCGTGTCGCGGCGACGCATCTGGCGCTGACCGGCAAGCCCGCACCACGCCCGGCGACGCTGAAGGGCGGCGCCTACCAGCACCCGCGCGAGCTGCGCCACGATCTGGCGGTGATCGCGCGCGCGTTGGCCGGGGAAGCGGGGCCGCTCGCCAGCGGCGGGGCGCTCGGCCGGCTGATCCGCGCGGTCGAGACCTTCGGCTTCCACCTCGCCACGCTCGACATGCGGCAGAATTCGGCGGTGCACGAACGCGTGGTGGCGGAACTGCTCAAGGTGGCGGGGGTCGAGGCCGACTATGCCGCGCTGGACGAAGCCGCGCGCGTCGAACTGCTGCGCGGTGAGCTGGCCAATGCGCGGCCGCTATCGAGCCAGTTTGCGGACTATTCGGAGGAGACCGCAACCGAACTCGCGATCATCCGCGAGGCGGCGGCGAGCCATGCGAAATACGGCTCCGCCTGCATCGCCAATTATATCGTGTCGATGGCGCAATCGGTATCGGACTTGCTCGAGGTCCATCTGCTGCTCAAGGAAGCCGGTCTCTACCGCCCCGGCGATGAACCCAAGGCTGCGATCATGGCGATCCCGCTGTTCGAGACCGTCGCCGATCTCGAGGCCGCGCCGGGCATCATGACCGACTGGTTCGCGCTGCCCGAGGTCGCCGCGATCACCGCCGCCCGCGGGCATCAGGAGGTGATGATCGGCTATTCGGATTCGAACAAGGACGGCGGCTACCTCACCTCCACCTGGCAGCTGTCGCGCGCGTCGAACGCGCTGGCGCCGGTGTTCGCGCAGGCGGGCGTCGGCATGCAGCTGTTCCACGGCCGCGGCGGCGCGGTCGGGCGCGGCGGGGGCAGTGCGTTCGCCGCGATCCAGGCGCAGCCGCCCGGCACGGTGCAGGGCCGTATCCGCATCACCGAACAGGGCGAGGTGATCGCCGCCAAATACGGCACGCGCGAAAGCGCCGCCGCCAATCTGGAAGCGATCGCATCGGCCACATTGCTCGCCAGCCTCGCCCCTGCCGAACTGAGCGACAAGGATGAGGGGCGCTTCGTCGCGGCGATGGACGAACTCTCGGCCACTGCATTCAACGCCTATCGCGATCTGGTCTACGGCACCGAGGGCTTCCGCCAGTTCTTCCGCCAGATGACGCCGATCGCGGAGATCAGCGGCCTCAAGATCGGATCGCGCCCCGCATCGCGCAAGAAATCGGACGCGATCGAGGATCTGCGCGCGATCCCCTGGGTGTTCAGCTGGGCGCAGGCGCGGGTGATGCTGCCCGGCTGGTACGGCGTCGGCGCGGCGATCGAGGCGTTCCCGGACAAGGCATTGCTCGCCGAGATGGCCGAGGGCTGGCCGCTGTTCGCCTCGGCGCTCGCCAATATGGAGATGGTGCTGGCGAAATCGGACATGGGCATCGCGTCGCGCTATGCCGCGCTGGTCGAGGACAAGGCCCTGGGCGATGCGATCTTCGGGCGCATCCGCGAAGGCTGGCAGCGCACCCATGACGGGTTGCTGGCGGCGACGGGGCAATCGCGGCTGCTGGAAAAGCATTCCGCGCTGGATGAATCGATCCGCCTGCGCCTGCCCTATATCGAGCCGCTCAACCTGCTCCAGATCGAACTGCTCAAGCGCCACCGCGCGGGCGAGGACGATCCTCGCATCGGCGAGGGCATATTGCTGTCGATCAACGCCATCGCGACCGCGCTCAGGAATAGCGGCTAGGGCAGGAAGTTCGCCGCCACATCCTGCGGCACCCGCAGCAACCGCCCGCTCGCGCGGTCCAGCAGCGCCCAGGTCGTCCGCGCCTCCACCTTCACCCGGCCGTCCTCGCCGGTGAAGCGCATCATCCGGTCGAACCGCGCGCCCTTGGGCGGGTCTTCGACCCAGGTCTCAGCGGTCACCGTCTCGCCCGCCGCCACATTGCCGCGATAATCGATCTCGTGCCGCGTCACGACCCAGATATAGGCGGCATTGTGCTCCGGCGGCGCGATCGCCATCCAGTGCGCGACCGCAACATCCTGAATCCAGCGCACCCACACGGCATTGTTGACATGGCCGAGTTCGTCGATGTCGTCCGGCGTCGCGGTGATGGTTTGAGTAAAGTGGGTCATCAATAGCCGTCGCCCCTGCGCAGGCAGGGGCCTCTGGGTTTGTGGCACATCCGACATCTCCATAACCGCCTGAGGCCCCTGCCTGCGCAGGGGCGACGAGTTATCAGTTCGTCATCCCCATCTGCCACAGGATGAACGCCTGCTCCTCGGCATCCTCGCGCAAGGAATCGAACCGCCCTGATTTGCCCCCATGCCCCGCGCCCATATTGGTCTTGAGCAGCAGCATGTTGTCGCCGGTCTTGCTCGCGCGCAGCTTCGCCGCCCACTTCGCCGGCTCCCAATAGGTCACGCGCGGATCGTTGAGGCCGCCGGTGATGAGGAGCGGCGGGTAATTCTGCGCGGTGACGTTGTCATACGGGCTATAGCTGCGGATCAGCTCGAACGCCGCCTTGTCGGTGATCGGGTTGCCCCATTCGGGCCATTCGCCCGGGGTCAGCGGCAGCGATTCGTCCTGCATCGTGTTGAGCACATCGACGAACGGCACATGCGCCGCGACCGCGCCCCACAATTCGGGATCGGAATTGACCACTGCGCCCATCAGCTCGCCGCCCGCGGAGCCACCCGAGGCGGAGACGCGGCCCCTGGCGGCGAAGCCCGCCGCGATCAGCCCCTTCGCCACGTCGACGAAATCGTTGAAGGTGTTGGTCCGCTTGGTCAGCTTGCCGTCCAGCTGCCATTGCTGGCCCAGATCGTCGCCGCCGCGGATATGCGCGATGGCATAGGCGAAGCCGCGATCAAGCAGCGACAGCCGCCCCGTCGCGAAGCCCGGCGGGATCGCATAGCCGTAAGCGCCATAGGCATAGAGGTGCAGTGGCGCGCTGCCGTCCTTCTTGAAGCCCTTTTTGTAGACCACCGATACCGGTACCTTCACCCCATCGCGCGCGGCGATCAGCAGGCGTTCGGTGGCATATTGATCGGCGTCGTAGCCCGAAGGGATTTCCTCGACCTTGAGCACCGTCCGGCTGCCATCGGCCAGCTTGTAGTCCAGTACCGTGTCGGGCGTGACCATCGATTCGTAGGACAGCCTGAGCGTATCGATGTCATATTCGGGGTTGTCGTCGAGGCTCGCGACATAGCTCGCCTCTTCAAAGGCGATCCGTTTGGGTGTGCCGCCGTCGTAGGAATGAATTTCGATCTGATCGAGCCCGTCCTCGCGCCCTTCGACCACGAAAAAGTCCTTAAACGGCGTCACTCCGGTCATGTAGAAGCGCTTCGACGGCGCGATCCGTTCGGTCCATTCGCCAGGCGCGGTCACCGGCGCGGTGACCAGCCGGAAATTGGTGTCGGTGTCGTTGGTGTGGATCAGCAGCGTGCCGTCATGCTCCTCCACCGAATATTCCAGCCCCTTCTTGCGCGCGCGGACCAGCACCGGCGTGGCGGTGGGGTTCTCGGTCGGCACCAGCCGCACCTCGCTGGTCTCGTTGTCGCCGGTGGCGATGACGATGTAGTTGCGCGAATGGGTCATGCCGACACCGGTCTGGAAACCGTCATCGGGCTCGCGGTAGAGTTCGGTATCGGCCTTGGCGTCGGTGCCGAGCTTGTGCAGCTTGACCCGATCGACCCGCCAGTTGGCGTTGACCTGGCCGTAGAGCAACGTCTTCGAATCCCCCGCCCATACCAGCGCGCCCAGCATCGACGGGATCGTATCGGGCAGATCCTTGCCCGTGGTCAGATCGCGGATGCGCACGGTGAAGCGCTCCGATCCGTTGTCGTCGATCGAATAGGCCATCAGCCGGTCGTCCGGACTGATGTCCATCGCCCCCAGCCGGAAATATTCCTTGCCCTCGGCGAGCGCGACCTCGTCCAGGATCAACTCGTTCGGCCCGCCAGCCACCGGCCGCCGCCACCATTTGCGGTACTGCGCGCCGGTATCGAAGCTGCGCCAATAGACATAGGCGCCGTCCTTGGCCGGGACGCTCGAATCGTCCTCCTTGATCCGCCCCTTCATCTCCTGGAACAGCGTTTCGACCAGCGCCGCGCGCGGCTTCATCTGCGCCTCGAAATAGGCGTTCTCCGCCTTCAGATACGCCAGCACGTCGGGGTCATCGACGGTTGGATAGCTCTGATCCTTGAGCCAGAAATACGGGTCCTCGATGGTGATCCCGTGGCGTTCATAGCTGTGCGGGCGCTGGTCGGCGACGGGCGGCTTCATCTCGGACATATCGGCTTTCTGGCTGAGGGCAGGCTGCGCGCAGGTGAGGGCCAGGACGGCAAGGATCAAGTGGCGCATGGAATCCATCCATTGACGGAAGTTGGTGGGGCGATCCTAGAAACGGAAGGGCGCGCCTGTCCACCATTGGTGCTTGCCCCGGGATTGAGAACGGCCCTAGCTTTGGCCACGACATCACCGGCATGGATCCCGCGACCGCCGACATTCCCGCCGGCGACGCGCGCCGTCTCTATGACGACAGCGCGGCGGGCCAAGCGCGGGAGCTTGTCATTCCGGCCGGTCAGAGTCGCTCGCTGTCGGTCGGCTTCGCAAGGTTCGCACCGGAAACCGCGCTTCCCGTCGTCGGGACCGAGGTGACCGCGCGCGTGCCCACGCCCGGCGGCGGCACGGATATCCGCTTCACCTGCGCGGGTGGCATCACCTAGACGCCGGCTTTGCCTGGGTACCGGCGATCGGCTAAGCTGGCATGAACCGCCAGCTTGCAGGAATGTCCCGATGTCCACCCATGCCGACCGTCTCGCCGCGCTCCGCGAGCAATTGAAGGCCGACCGGCTCGACGGTTTCGTCGTCCCGCTGACCGACGAGCATATGTCCGAATATGTCGGCGATTATGCCCAGCGCCTCGAATGGCTGACCGGGTTCAAGGGCTCGGCCGGCTCGGCGGTGGTGCTGCCGGAGGCCGCGGCGATGTTCACCGATGGCCGCTACACGCTGCAGGTGCGCGAACAGGTCGATGGCGAGCACTGGCAATATGTTCCCGTGCCCGATGTCAGCATGACCGACTGGCTGCGCGAGAATGCCGCGCAGGGCGCGCGGATCGGCTATGACCCGTGGCTGCACACGCGCGACTGGGTGAAGGCGGCGACCGCCGCGCTGGCCGAACGCGGCGCGGAACTGGTCGCGGTCGGCCAGAACCCGATCGACAAGATATGGGCCGATCGCCCGCAACCCTCCAATTCGCGGCTGATGCCCTATGACGATGCGCGCGCGGGCAAATCCTCAGCGGAAAAGCGGCACGAGATCGCCGACTGGCTGGTCGAGCGGAAGGCCGATGCCGTTATCCTCTCCGCACTCGATTCGATCGCCTGGACGCTCAACGTGCGCGGCGCGGATGTGGCGCACACGCCGGTCGCGCTGGCCTATGTGGTGGTCAATGCCGATGCGACCGCCGATCTGTTCGTCGCCCCCGACAAGATCGGCGACGAGGTGAAGCAGGCGCTGGGCAACACCGTGCGCGTGCATGACCGGGGCGCCTTCGAAGGCGCGCTGGCGGGTTTCGCCGGCAAGCGCGTCGCCGTCGATCCCGAGCGCGCGGTCGCGGCGATCTTCGAGGGGCTGGAGGCAGGCGGGGCGAAGGTGCTCAGCGTGCGCGATCCGGCGGTGCTGGCGAAGGCGCTCAAGAACCCCGCCGAGGTCGCCGGCCACAAGGCCGCGCAGGCACGCGACGGCGCGGCGCTGACCCGCTTCCTGCGCTGGATTTCGGAGGAAGCCCCCAAGGGCGGCCAGACCGAGCTCACCGCCGCGGCGAAGCTCGAAGCCTTCCGCCGCGAAACCGGCGCGCTCGACGATCTGTCGTTCGACACGATCTCGGCCACCGGCGCGCACGGCGCCAGCCCGCATTACAAGGTCGACGAGGCGTCCAACGCAGCCATCGAGACCGGCCAGCTCTATCTGGTCGATTCGGGCGGCCAGTACCGCGACGGCGGCACCACCGACGTCACCCGCGTCATCCCCGTCGGCCCGCCGACCGACGAGATGAAGGACCGCTTCACCCGCGTCCTCAAGGGCCATATCGCGCTCGCCCGCGCGGTTTTCCCGCACGGCACCACCGGCGGCCAGCTCGATACGCTCGCGCGGCTGCCGCTGTGGGAAGCAGGCCTCGATTTCGCCCACGGTACCGGCCACGGCGTCGGCGCGTATCTCTCGGTCCATGAAGGCCCGCAGCGCATCGCCAAGCCCAGCTACCCCGGCGGCGGCCCGTCGGAGCCGCTACGCGCGGGCATGATCTGCTCGAACGAACCCGGCTATTACAAGGCCGGCGAATACGGCATCCGCATCGAGAACCTGGTGCTGGTCGAGGATCGCGAGGTGCCCGGCCAGGAACAGCCGATGCTCGGCTTCGAAACCCTCACCTTCGCCCCGATCGAGCGCGATCTGATCGTCGCGCCGATGCTGTCACCCGGGGAGCGGGACTGGCTCGACGCCTATCACGCGCAGGTCGCCGAGATCGTCGGTCCCCAGCTGACGGGCGAGGACAAGGCTTGGCTGCTGGCGAAGTGCGCGCCGATCGGCGGCTAGATGCGACGGCGTCCCGCTCTCTCAATCGGCGTTATCGTCGCGCTGACCGTGGCTGTCGCCCTCGCGCTCGGCTGGCTTGGCTAACGCGCGCGCCTGCGCCTTGCGCCGGTGCAGGTTGGCGCGCAGCGCCTCGGCCAGCCGTTTCGCCCGTTCGTCCTTGCTTTCCATGACGAATGCTGTGCCGCGCCCGGTTCACCTTGACAATATCGGGAGGCTTCGCCCATAGGCGCGCCTCCCCGAAACGGGCAGTGCTGCCGTAGCTCAGTGGTAGAGCGCATCCTTGGTAAGGCTGAGGTCGTGAGTTCAATCCTCACCGGCAGCACCAGCATTCAGCTGTAATTAAAGCAAATCTTCCCCGGAAGGGGCTTTCATCAGACATCATCCGAGACGGTCGGGCGATCACGACACCGCGGATAAATGGCTGCCCTCCGCGATCGCGGTATCCAACTGGCGGACGGCGCGAGCGCGCTCAGCCCGGAACCTCAGATCCCCGGAAGCCGGCCCTTTTTGTTGGAGAATATGCAGTCATTGAGTTGTCGCGAAGCGTCCATAGGAGCGGCGAAATCCAAACGGGGGGCCTTCGCAGATGCAAAATTCGCGCGTCAATATTCATACGCTGTCGCTCATCACGTCCGTCTGCGCATTGGCTTGGGCAGTGCCTGGCGTGGCTGCGGAGCAGGGCGAAGACCAGACAGCTTCGCCCGCAGCGGAAACGGGAGACGAGCAGCAGTCTGATATCATCGTTACCGGCGCTGCGCGGGCGCAACGTCGGTTCGACGTGCCCTACGCCATTAATTCGCTTGGGCAGGAAGAGGTCGAGCGGATCGCGCCCAAGAATTATGCCGACCTGCTCGGTACGGTGCCCGGCATTCATGTCGAGGCGACGGGCGGCGAAGTGCAGAATATCACGCGCGTGCGCGGTATCCCGACCGACCGCGGCTATCTGATCTTCCAGCAGGATGGACTGCCGCTCTATCACGAGATTGACGGCGTATTCTTCAACTCGGGCGAGGGCATGAACCGCTATGATCTGATGACCGAGCGGGTCGAGATCGTCCGCGGTGGTCCGGCGCCCATCTATGCCAGCAGCGCCGCTGCAATCGCCAACAACATCACCGTGACCGGCACCGACGAGGCACGCGGCCGGGCACAGATCACCATCGGCGACACCGGGCTGTATCGGCTCGACGCGGTGCAGTCGGGACCGATCGGCGATCGGACCTATTTCGCGATCGGCGGCTTCCTGCGCCAGCATGACGGCTATCGCGAGAGCGGTTTTCCCAGCGACAAGGGCGGCCAGATCCGGGCCAATCTGAAGCACGATCTCGACAATGGCTTCGTCAAGGTCGCCCTGACCTATGTCAACGACCACAACGTCTTCTATCTGCCGATCCCGGTCGCCGATCCGCGCAATCCGTCGGTCTCGCTCGACCCCTATATCGACTATCACACCGGCACGATGAACTCGCCGGCGCTGCGCAACGTCAACATCAAATATCGCGACGGCGCAGGCGTGCTGCAGGGAATGAATCGCGACCTCGCGGACGGCCGGCACATGCGCTTCTTCAACGCCAGCCTGCACTATGAAGGCGATTTCGATGGCTGGACGGTCTCCGCCAAGGCCGGGTTCACCAAGGGCAAGAACAGCTTCGACGCCTTTTATTCGACGACGAACCCGGCTGACGCGAATAGGTTCGCCGCAGATAATCTCGCTGCCGCGCGCACCGCGTTCGGCGCCGATGTCGCGCGGCTCGGCTATGCGATAGCCGGCACGAATGGAGCAACACCATATGATCCATACGCGGCGTCGGGCCTCATCATGTCGGGCCAGTATCGCGCAGTTGAATCTGAATTCTACTCGACGCAGGCCGACCTCAGCGTCACGCGCAAATTCGAGACCGGCTTCGGCACGCACGATGTCCGCGTCGGCGCATATGGATCGTTCTACGGCAACACCAGCCTGCAGGTTTATCAAGATATGCTGATCGAGGTGCGAGGCCAGCCGCGCACGATCGATCTCATCGCTTATTCGGCGTCGGGTGCGGTGCTCGGCTCGGTCACCGACAAGGGCGTGCTGCGCTACACGACCACGCTCAATCAGGGCGAAGGCGACGCGAAGATGGTCGCGCTGTATGCGAACGACACCTGGGATATCACCACCGGGCTGCGCCTCGACGCCGGTATTCGCCACGAATGGTATGACTATGACGGCTTCGCGCTGCTCTCGGCCAGCGCCGACCTCGGCGACCCGACGACCCTCGCCGACAACACCACTCGCGCCTTTACCGGCGCCATCGTCTCGAACAAGCTGAAGCCAAAGGCGACGAACTGGACGGTTGGTCTCAACTATGACCTCAACGGAAATCTTGGCGCCTATGGCCGCATTTCGAACCTCGAAGTGCCGCCGCAGCTTGGCGTGACCACAAGCACCGCCCCGACCATCATCAAGACCAAGGCGCGGCAATATGAGGTGGGCGTCAAGGCCAGCTTCGGTCCGGCTTACCTCTATGTCACCGGCTTCTATACAAAGTTCGATCCGTTCAACGCCTCGTTCGTCGCCTTCAATCCGGTGACAGGTCGCAACGATCAGTCCGTTCCGTTTATTGGCGAGGCAGTCGCCAAGGGCGTCGAGATCGACGGCCGGATCAAGCCCACACGCTGGTTCGAGTTGGCCGGATCGGTGACCTGGGCCGATCCTGAATATCGCAATCTGGTCAATAGTGCCGGTGCCGATCCGAGCGCGGTCAACGGCAAGCAGATCATTCGCGAGCCAAAATTCTTCGGCAATGTCCGTCCGTCGGTCCACTTCCCAATCGGCGGCAGTGAACTTGAGCTTGCCGGTCGCTTTGAGTGGGTCGGCCGCCGCTATGTCGATCTCTTCAACCTGACATCAATGCCCGGATACGAGACGTTCGGTGCGTCTGCGTCCATCAGCTCGGGCAATTGGCGCTTCCAGGTGGTGGGAGACAATCTGACCAACGCCAGGGGCCTTACCGAGGGTAACCCGCGAACCGACCAGCTTGGGGGCCAGGGTGCGGCGGACGCGATCTACGGCAGGCCGCTGTTTGGCCGCAACTTCCGCTTCATTCTCAGCAGGAGCTGGTAGTTTGCGGATCGCCGCAGCTGCATTGCGCGCCTGCCTTGCAGTCGCCGTCATGTCATTCGCTCCGACGACCGCATCGGCTCAGGACCCCGCAGGTTACGTGCCGCCGTTCGCCGACACGCTGGAGACTCGCGTCTTCCCGTTCTTCGCGATGATGCGGACCGCGGAGGGCTGGGGGCAGGCGCTGGCTGGCGATCCCGTCCTTCGCGCGCTCGTGGCGGACCGGACGGCACGCGTGCCGGACGCCGAATGCGCCCCGTCGCCACAATGCCTCGCCAACGCCTGGGCCTGGACCGATGCCGACATCGCGGTGGTCGAGGCGCGTCTGCGCGTGTTGATGCGCGACCGCAAGCACGCCGCGGCGCTCGTTGCCGGGCAGATGCGGCCGTCGAGGCGCTTCGCAGGTCATGCGGCAATGACCGACGCCGATCTCGTCGCCAAGGCCTGGGCCGAGACCGCTGCGGGGATCAACCGGGTTATCGCCGTCTATGCGAAGGGCGAGGCGCCCCAATATGCGAAGATCGACTCGATGATCTTCGACGTCGCCGTGCCCGAGTTCGCCGAGGTCTTGAGTGCACACGGCGTCGCCACTGCCGCCCTGGTGCGCCCTGGCGACCTGTTCTTCGATCCGTCGCTGCGCTACGCGGTCGGGCTGTTGCAGATGAACGAGCGCACCGATGCAGGCGGTTATCGCCCGCTCCTGGGCGGTGAGAACGCGGCTGCCGTCCGCGCCGTGGCGGGCATGGACTGGCAGGCGAAGCCGTACAGCGCGCTGCTTGTCTTCGGGCATGGTCCGGAGGATGCGCAATCGCGCACCGGCGTGATGGGCCATATCCGCATGCGCATCGCCGCCGACTTCTTCGCGCGCGGCCTCGCGCCGTTCGTCATCGTCTCGGGCGGCAATGTCCATCCCAACCGCACGCCATTCAACGAAGCGGTCGAGATGAAGCGCCTGCTGGTCACGCAATATGGCGTTCCGGCCGACCGCATCCTGATGGAGCCGCATGCGCGCCATACCACCACCAATCTGCGCAACTGCGCGCGACTTCTGCTCGCAGCCGGCTTTCCGGCGGACCGGGCGGCGCTGATCGTCTCGGACCATCGCACGATCCAGTATATCGGCGGTGATGAGCTTGCGCGGCGCAACCTACGGGAAATGGGTGTGCAGCCGGGCCGTTTGGCCCCAGGACCGGATCGCTTCACACTGCGCTTCGCGCCCGATCCGATCGCGTTCCATGTCGAACCGGCCGATCCGCTCGATCCCTGAGTCCTTTCCGGAGCAAAGCCCCTGCGCCATCTCCTGTTGGCTGGTGGCCGAAGTTCTTGCCGACCCGAGTTTCCTGAAGAGCCTTGGTATCGGCGCGCCACTCATCTAGGCCTTGGCGAAGCTAGGAACCGGAAGAGGCGGATATTGGCGATCGACTGGCTTGCCCTTCGTGCGATCTGGCAGGAAAATCTCCGCATCCGGTTCCGCCCGTCGCCCGGCTTCGATGTCGAGATCGTCGGCAAGCCGGGGGCGTGGATGGCGGCCGATGCGCTGGAGGAACTGCAGCAGGCGTGCCGAACGGTGGTGGCCGCGTGCCTTGATGGCAAGCAGCTCGATTACGGCCTGTTCGCGGACGATGGTGCAGCCTGGAGCCGGACCGTCATCACGCTGGTGCGCGACACCGCCGACGGCCGGCCGATCGCGTTCAACGCTATGCCGCTGATCCCGGTGCGGCAAGGCGCCGAGCAGGGCGAGGTGCTGCATCTGGGGCTGGTGATGGTCGATCCGTCCGCGCGCAGCGAGGGGCTGTCGTGGATCCTCTACGGCCTCACCTGCTTCCTGCTGTTCCTGCGCGGGAGGCTGCGCCCCTTGTGGATCAGCAGCGTCACGCAGGTGCCCGCGGTGGTCGGCATGGTCGCCGAGACGTTCGACACGGTGTGGCCGGGGCAGCCGGGCACCGCGCCCAGCTTTACCCACCGCCATTTCGCCCGCCAGATCATGCAGGGCCACCGCGACGCGTTCGGGGTGGGCGGCGATGCCGGGTATGACGAGGCGCGCGGGGTGATCACCAACGCCTATACCGGCGGATCGGACAATCTGAAGAAGCGCTTCGACGTGGCGACCAAGCACCGCGATCCGCGCTACAATGATTTCTGCCGCGAAACGCTGGACTATGACCGGGGAGACGATGTGTTGCAGATCGGCCAGTTGAACTTCGCCACCGCCCGCCGCTTCCTGCGCAGAAGCGTACCCCGGTCCGCGCTGCCGCAATTGATGGTCCAGCTGGTGGTGCTGGGCGGGCAGGCGGTGATCGCCCCCGTTGCGCAATGGCTGACCGCCGACCGCAGCCTGGGCGCGCTGAGGCCGGCGCGATGAGCGATTTTTCCTATGCCGAGATGACGACGCGCAACCGCGGCTTCGTCACCGCCGAAGAACAGGAGAAACTGCGCGCGGCGACGGTGTTCATCCCCGGCACCGGCGGCATGGGCGGCGCGGCGCTGATGGCGCTGCTGCGTGCGGGCGTCGGCCATTTCATCCTGGCCGATCTGGATGGGTTCGAGGTGTCCAACCTCAATCGCCAGCTGTTCTGCACGCTCGATACGGTCGGGCAGCACAAGGCCGAGGCGGCGCGCGACGGGGCGCTGCGGATCAATCCGGAGGTGAAGATCGAAGTGCTGGGCGCCGAATGGACCGGCCAGCTCGACCGCATCGCGACCGCCGCCGATGTGATCGTCAATGGCATGGACGATGCGGCGGCGGGGGTGCACCTCTATCGCCGCGCCAGGGCGCTGGGGAAGACGGTGATCGACGCCTATGCATCGCCGTTGCCGTCAGTGATCGTCGTGCGCCCCGGCGATCTGCGGCCCGAGGAGCGGCTGGGCTATCCGACCGTCGGGATCGAATGGACCGCGGTCGATGCGGACATGCGGAATGCCTGCCTGGTGCGCGAGATCGAATATGTCCTGGTCCATTCCTCGTCGCACGCGCATGTCGATCTGGAGGTTGCGGCCGAGGTGGCGGCGGGCAAGCGATCGCGCTTCTCCTTCTCGACCATGGTGACGATGGCCGGGACGATGATGGCCGAGGAGGCGGTGCGCGTGCTGATCGGGCGGCCGGGCGGCGCCGATTGCCGCGGTTATTTCTTCAATCCGCACGCGGTGCGGGTCGAACGGCCGAAGATCGCGCCGGTCGCGGCGGTGCGGCGGCTGGTGGTGCAGCGCTTCCTGAAACGGATGATGGCGGCGGCGTGAGCGGATCACCCGATCTGATCGTCAACGCGCTGGCGCTGATCGCCGCGCTGATGGCGCTGCCGCCGCTCCACCAGGCGCGGCGGGGATCGGCGGTGGCGGCGCGGCTGTTCGCGCTGCATGTCGGGCTGGTGCTGCTGCTCGCTGCGCGGCTGCTGGCGTGGAGCGGCAGCGGCTTCGCGGCGGTGCCGCTGATGGTGGCGGCGAGCTGGCTGCCGCTGCTGGCGCTGCGCGTCGCCGAGCAGCTGGTCCGCCGCCACGCGGCCGCCTGGGCCAAGTGGCTGGTGCTGGGCGGAGCGATCGGCTTCACCATCGTGTCGGTGCTGGCCGGCGCCTATTGGAGCCAGGGCGTGCTGGTGGGGCTGGCGGCGTTCCAGGCGGCGGCGATCCTGTGTGCGGTGTGGCTGATCTTCGGATCGCGCGGAGATATTTCGCCGGCAGAGGCCAAGCTGGCACGCATCTTCGCCGTCGCGCTGCTGATCGCGCTGCCGCTTTCGGCTACCGATTTTCAGGCGTTCACCAATCTGCCGGTGCGCGGCGGCGCGTTCGCCGTGCTGCTGCTGGTGCTCGCCACGTCGCGCTTCATCGGCGGCACCGCGTCGTGGATATTGCTGCTGGTCGATCTGGCGGTGCTGCTTGCGGCTGGCGCGGTCCTCGCGGGCGGCGCGGCGGTGATCTGGCCCGGGACGACCGCAACGCAGCTCGTGCAGCTGGCGGCGATCGGGATCGCCACGACAGCGCTCGCGCTGATCGTCCAGCGGCGCGGCGAGGCGCGTCTGGTCAGCCGAGCACGGCCATCGCTGGTGCGCGCGCTCGCGGCACTGCCCGATGCACCCGGCATGGATACGGTGCTGTCGGCACATCCGCTGCTCGCCGCCGGGCGGCTGGTGGAGAGCGACACGCTCGCCGCCTATCCGCCGGCCCTGGTCGATGCCATGGCGGCGGCGCGGGTGCTGACACGCGAGGACGGCGATGCCGCGGGCGATCTGCTCGACGCGCATGCCGCGACGCATCTGGTGCGGCTGGCGCGCACGCCGCCGCGCTTCCTGGCGATATCGGCGGGCGGTCTGGGCGGCGACACGCTGACCGCGGAGCTCGACATGGTCGCGCGCACGACCGGGGAGGCACCCGCATGATCGACTTGCGGCAGGGCGATGCGGACGCGTTTTTCCAGGTGCCCTTCACGGCGTATGACGCGTCGGCCGGCTATGTCTCGCCGATGCGCGCCGATATCCGGCGGATGCTCGATCCGGCGAAGAACCCGCTGCTGGCAGGCAATCCGCACGCTTTCTGGACCGCGCACCGTGATGGGCGTCCGATCGGACGGATCGTTGCGGTGCGCCACGGCGAATCCAACGCGTGCCACGGCACCAACCGCATGCAGTTCGGCTTTTTCGATGCGGCCGATGACGGAGAGGTGGCGGCGGCGCTGCTGGGCGCCGCCGAAGCTTTTGCGCGCGCGCACGGCTGTGACGAGATCGCCGGCAATTTCAACCTGACCGCGATGCAGCAGGCGGGGGTGATGACCAATGGGTTCGGCGCGCGGGCCTATACCGACATGGTGGTCAATCCGCCGCACATACCGCGCCTGCTGGAGGCGAACGGCTATCGGCGCTTCTTTCCGATGACGACCTTCACGCTCGATCTGGCGAACGCGACGATCGACGGATTGCGGGACGTGCCCGCGGGTTATGCGTTCGTACCGATCACCAAGTCCGCCTTTCCGCAGCGGATGGAGGAGGCGCGGCTGGTGCTGAACGACGGCTTCGCCGACAATCCGATGTTCGTGCCGCTGACGCCCGCCGAGTTCGCCTTCCAGGCGGGCGAGATGTCGGCGATCCTCGATCCCCGGCTGTCGAGCGTGCTGACCCATGACGGCCGTCCGGTCGGCGTGATCGTCTGCATTCCCGATCTCAACGGCTTCCTCCGCGCGACCCGGTCGCGGATCGGCATCGCCACGCCTTTCCATTTCCTGCGTTACCGGCTGAAGCGGCGGCGCGCGGTGATCATCTTCTATTCGGTGGCGCAGGATCAGCATGGCCGGGGCTTGATGGGCGGCATGCTCAGGCGGCTGATCGGCACGCTCCGCGATACGGGCTATCGCCAGCTGGGCATCACCTGGATCGCCGACGCCAACGCCGCCAGCCTCCGCCAGATGGAGCGGATCGGCGCCCAGCCGCTGCACCGGCTGCACCTGTTCCGCAAGGCGCTGGCATGACCCCGGCCGAACAGCGCGCGCTGGTGGCGGAAGCGGCGCTGGCGCCGAGCGTCCACAATGTCCAGCCGGCACGCTGGCGGTTCGACGGCGATACCCTGCTGTTGTGGGAGGACATGGATCGCCGCCTGCCCGCGGGCGACCCCGAGGGGCGCGATGCGGCGATGAGTTTGGGCGCAGCGGCCGAGGGGATGGCGCTGGCATTATCGGCCAGGGGCTTGCGGATGATCGATCGCGGAGAGGCGGAATTGCCGGATGCCGCGGGTGTGCTGAATCCCCGCCGCCGCTTCGCGATCGAGCCAGGCGGCGAGGCCGATCCGCTGTTGTCGTTCGTGCCGACGCGCCGATCGCATCGCGGGCGGTTTGAGGCGGCGAAGGACGACGATCGCGAGACTGCCGAGCGACTCGCGGCGGCGGATTGCACGGCCGTTACCGATCCGCACGAAATCGCCGCCATCGCCAAGCTGGTCGATCGCGCCGGCCATGGGTTCTTTCGCGACAGGAATTTCCGTACCGAATTGCTGTCATGGATGCGCTTGCGGCGCAGCGACCAGCGCTGGGCGATCGATGGGCTGAACGCCGATGCGATGGCGATGTCGCGGATCGATGCCTGGGGCGCAGAGCTGGTGCTGGGGCCGTTGTTCGGGCTGCTCGACCGGATCGGGTTGGCCGCGCCGCTGACCGCCGAGGCGAAGATCATCGCGGGAGCAGCGGGTATCCTGCTGTTCCATCGCCCCGCCGGCGAACCGCGCTTCGACAGCGGGCGCGCTTTCTATCGGATGTGGCTGCGCGCCGAGGCGGCGGGGCTGCGCGGTGCGGTGATGGCGTCGCTCGCCGATGATCCGGTAACGGCCGCAGCGGTGGGGGGTGATGTGCCCGATGGCCGCGTGCTGGTCAGCGCGCTGCGCATCGGTCGCCCACCTGCCGGCAGCGATTATCCGCGCGCGCGTCTCCCGGTCGAGGCGCTGCTGGTCTAGAGCAGTTTCAGATACTCGATCAGTTGGCGCTTCTGCGCGGGATCGAGCTGCGCACCATGTTCGTGCCCGCTATTGGCGAGGCCCGGCCTCGCGGTATCGATCCATGCCGGGCGCGACCATGGGCGGACCCCGGGCGGATAACGGCCATCTGCTCCTAGCCGGATGCCCAGCGCATCGAAATCGAGTGCGTGACCGCCGGTCATGAACCGCCGGGGCCGCGCGGGCGGATCGAGCAAGGCGACGATGGTCGGCACCGATCCGTTGTGGAGATAGGGCGCGCTCGCCCAGATACCGGTCAGTGGAGGGGCGGCATAGCCCGCGCCCCGCCGCGCGGCGATCTGGTCGCGATAAGGCGAGGCGGCGACAGCGGCGATCAGCCGTTGATCGAACATGCGCGCGCGCAGCGTATCGGTGCCGACATCGCCGATCCAGTTGGGGAACCGGGTGAGCTCGGGTGTTGCTGATGCCGTGTAGCTGCCATGGCAGGCGGCGCATTCGCGGGCGTAGATCGCCGCGCCCGCCGCGGCGTCGGCGCGGTCGACCTGTCCCGGGAATGGCTGCGGGCGATAGTCGGCGAGGAAGGCAATGGCGGCGCGCGCCTCGTCGATGCTCGCCGCAGATTGGTCGGGATGGACACCCATGCTGGGCACGGTGAAGAAGGTGGTGATCGCCGCCAGCGCCTCGCGGTGTGCGGGCGTACGGTCCGCCCAGCGCGTTGGGCGATCGGGATCGCCGCCCGGCACCGCATAGGCGCCATCGACCAGCAGGCTGCGCCGCCAGTCGCGATGGCCGAGATCGGGGATCGAGACGAAACCCAGCTCGCCCGCACCATCGCCCGCGAACGGCACCCCGAGCGCCATCTTGAGCGCGGCGACGCCGTTGGTGCTGCCCGGCAGGCCATTGGGAAAGGGCAGCGGGCGGCCAGCGGCCGCCAGCTCGCCAAGCCGCTTGTCGACGCGCGGCAGCACCAGCCAGCGCAGCGCGAAGCGTTCGCGCGCGCTCATGTCGGGAAACATCGTCGCGGTCGCGGCCAGCAGCCGGTCCGGATCGCGAGTTTGCCGCCGCAGCGCATCGAACACAGCCACGGTATAGCCTTCGAGATCGAGCGAGCTGTTGGGCATCCCGAGCCACGCGCGGCGCGTGTCGGCGCTGCCGTCGGCAGCATAGCTGGTGCCGGCATGGCACGCCGCGCAGCCGAGATTGGCGATATCGACCGGCAGGCCGCGGACCGGCGACAGCGCGCCGTGGGTCATGCCGAGCGGCAGCGCCATCGATATGGGTTGCGGCAATCCCGCGGGCCAGTTGCCGATGCTTTGGGGAAACAGGAATCCATAGCGGCCAAGGATCGGGCGAAGCGCGCGTCGGTCGAGCGGAAGCGCGGGATCGCCGCGCCGCGCCTCCAGCACCAGCGCAGCCGCGACCAGCCGCCAGGGAATGGCATGCGTATCGAGCGGATCGGCCGCGAGCCCGCCGAAACCCGCGGTGCGGAAATACCAGGCGCCGCGCTGCTCGGCCGACCAGTCGCCCGGTGGCAGAGGATCGTCCGGCGCCGCATCGGGCGATCCGCGTAGCGCGAGCGCCGCCAGCAACAGGGCGACCGCGACAGCAAGCGCCCACCGGCCGCGATGCCCCCATCTGCTTGGTCGTGCGCTTGCGCTCATCGTCTTTCGCTACACAGGGCTGCGCCAATTGTCGCCATTTGTCGAAGGGTCGTGCGTCCAGTCAAAATAATTGAGCATTGTTCATTTTAGGTTAAAGTGAACAGTGCTCAATTAATGGCGTGGCAACGAAAGCCATCCCGCCGGGGTTTATATCGAACCAGCCGGCCCGATTGAGGAGACGTATGATGCGTATGAAGCAATGGATCGGTGCGACTATGATCGCCGTCACCGCGCTCGCCGCGCAGCCGGCTGCCGCCTATGACCTGAAGGTGACGGGCCGCACGCTGGCGACCAAGCAACTGGTGTCCGACGTGATCAAACGCATCGCCGGCTACACCAAGCAGACCACGGGCTGCTCTTTCCTGTTCTCTGTGGACATGAAGGTGATGGGCCGGGGTTACACCCCCAGGCAGCCGGCCATGCCCGCGGCGGGACGAAGCGGCCATTACGAGCAATGGACGGTCAACGCCTGCGGCAAGAAGCAGCTTTTCCAGGTGGGCATGTGGACCTCTCCGCGCGGCGGCGCCGATTATGCCGTGACGCCGATCACGCGTCCGATGCCGCTGCACGCCCGCTAAATCATGCATTCGGACCCAGATTTCACGGGAGAAACGAGATGATCAAGCTATCCACCATCGCGGTCGCGGCGCTTGGCGCCGCGGCGATCGCGGCCCCTGCCGTCGCCCAGCCGGCGAACTGGCATGGCACCTATGTCTATGAGGAAGAGGTCGGCCCAACCGGTGGCGGCAACACGCCTGGAGCCCCTGTCGCCTTCATCACCTATCGGCTGACGATCGGCGCGAAGGGCTGCGTCCTCACCGCCCAGGGCTATCAGACCGACAAGCAGGTGGACTGCACCGTCACCCCGCAAGGAAAATCGGCGGTGATCAAGTTCAGGCGCTACAGCGGCAGCCCGACACCGCCGCAATATAACCGCTTCACCAGCGGCCAGCCTTTGCTGACGCTGACGCGCAGCCCGCGCGGCGTCGTCACCAAATGGCAGGGCATCACCCTGTCCAGCGGCGAACGGCCCACCGGCGCCTATTTCCGCCTGGGGGGCTGACACCCTTATCACGTCTTTCGCGACCGCCGGCGGGCGAGTGCCGCCGGCGGTCTTCGTATGGCCGGCAGCGGCGGAGATGGTATCAGGCGGGATGGGCAGACGATCGGACCATAGCCGCGCGGAACTGCGCGCGCTGATCCTGGCGGAAGGCGCAGGCCATATGGCCGAGGCCGGCCTCGCCGCCTTTTCAGCGCGCGAGGTGGCGAAGCGCGCCGGCTATTCGATCGGCACGATCTACAATGTCTTCGGCAGCTATGATCAACTGGTGCGGGCGATCAACACCGAGACATTTCGCGCCTGGACCCGGCATTTGCGCGAGGCGTTGGCCCAGCCGCAGGACGACCGTATCGCCGCGCTGGTCGAGGCCTATTTCAGCTTCGCCCGGGCGCACACCCATCGCTGGACCGCGATCTTCGACCACCGGCTGCCCGAAGACATGGAGATACCCGAAGAGGATCGGGGTGCGCGGGGCGAATTGACCAGGATCGTCGTGGAGGAGGTCGCGCGCGCGCTGGACCGGCAGGCGGACGCGGCGATCGGCAGTCTCGCCCGGTCGCTGATCGCGACGGTGCATGGTCACTGCGCATTCGCGCTCGCCGGGGCGTGGGCGCTGATGGGCCAGACCGATCCCGAGGCGGCGGCGCTGGCGCGGGTGAGGCAGATTCTGGAAGCGGAGCGCGACTAAATGGGCGGCGGTTCGAAATAGGACGCCGCGCTGGCCCCTGTCTTCCGTTTCCCCCATCGGTCGATCCACCAGACAAAGGGCACCACCGCGACCAACGCCAGCACGACTGCGATTACACCGTGCATGCCCGGAAACAGGCGTGAAAGGAAAAAATAGGTGCCAAAGCCGACCGGCACGGCCACCGCGATCTCGATCAACAAAATGCCAAGCATCGGCAAGCATCCCGGCTTTGCTTGCTCGTCAGGAAGATTTCTCTCCATTTTTCAATGATGCCCGTGATCGATGGATGTTGCAACACGCCAAATATCTTACTCTGATGCCATCCTGAGCATCTGCGAAGCACTCGGCCTTCCATGGCGGTTGTTCGGAATTTTTCGGATCGTGCCAAAAATTCTTCGTGATCCCGTTTACCAATGGGTTGCACGGAACCGCTATCGCCTGTTCGGAAAGCGGACGAGTTGCTGGGTGGCACCGCCGGAATACGGGGACAGAATTCTTTGATCGGAGCAGGGACCAACGGCTCGGACTCGGTGAAAGCCGTGATCGTCGGCAAACGGCAAGCGTCGATCCGGTGAAGATCTTGGTCCTCGGCGGCTACGGTGTGTTTGGCGGGCGCCTGGCGGAACTGCTGTCCGATGTTCCCGAGATCGAACTTGTCATTTGTGGCCGTACTCTGTCCCGCGCCGAAGCATTCTGCGCAAGCTTCAGGGGACAAACACCCATCCGCCCGCTAAAGCTCGATCGACGTGACATTGCCGAGGGTCTGCGCGCACAGCGCCCCGACCTTGTCGTCGATGCCTCCGGGCCGTTTCAGGATTACGGCGCCGATCGCTACAATGCGATCACGGCCTGTATCGCCGCTGGCATCGACTATCTCGATTTCGCGGACGCCGCCAGTTTCGTTTTCGGTGTGACGCAGTTCGACGACCTGGCGAAGGCCGCAGGCGTATTCGTTCTGTCCGGTGTGAGCAGCTTTCCCGTGCTGACAGCCGCTGTCTTGCGGCAAATGGCCAAGACGATGGATATCGTTGCCGTCGAAGGGGGCATTGCTCCATCTCCCTATGCCGGGATTGGCCTCAACGTCATGCGAGCGGTGGTTGGATATGCCGGCGCTCCGGTGAAGCTGCGGCGGGGCGGCAAGCAATCGCATGGCATCGGCCTGGCCGAAAGCATGCGTTTCACGGTCGCGGTTCCGGGGCGTCTGCCGCTTCGGAACATCCGCTTTTCACTGGTCGATGTGCCGGACCTGCAAGTCATTCCCCCCGAGTATGAGACGATGACCGATATTTGGATGGGTGCAGGACCCGTTCCGGAGCTTCTTCATCGAATGCTCAATTTCCTGGCGAAGGCGCGCGCGCGGTTTGGCCTGCCGTCGCTGGAGCCGCTTTCGCCGCTTTTCTATACCGTCCTCAATTGGATGCGGTTCGGCGAACACCGCGGCGGCATGTTCGTCCACGCAAGCGGCGTCGCAAATGGCAACGAAACACACCAGAGCTGGCACCTTTTGGCCGAGGGCGATGACGGCCCCTATATTCCTTCGATGGCGATCGAAGCCGTCATTCGCAAACTGCTGGCCGGCGTTCGTCCGGTGGCGGGAGCACGACCGGGCACGCATGCGCTCGAGCTAAGTGATTATGATGCGCTGTTCCGGGAGAGAACGATCTTTACGGGCTTTCGAGGCGACGAGTTCGACTCCCCTTTGTATCGCAAGATTCTGGGGTCGGCCTTCGCAACCCTTCCGCCACGCCTGCAAGAACTGCATGGTAGTGGGGCGATGCGGCGATGGACCGGCCAGGCCGAGGTACGGCGCGGCACCGGCATCATGGCGAGGATTATCGGGGCGCTCTTTGGCTTTCCGAAGGCCGCATTGCAGGTGCCGGTTACGGTCACGTTCTCGCCGGAAAGCAGCGCCGAACGCTGGACACGCAGTTTCGACGGCAAGGTTTTCTCGTCGGTGCAATCGTGCGGCACCGGAAAGGATCAGCATTTGCTGGTGGAGCGGTTCGGCATCGTCTCGGTGGCCTTGGCGCTTGTTGTGGAGAGTAGCCGGCTGTTCCTGATCCCCCGAAAATGGTCGCTTCTGGGCATTCGCATGCCCGGTTTCCTGCTACCTGCCGGATCGACTTTCGAGAGCGAGGAGAATGGACATTTCTGTTTCGACGTCGAAATTTCCGCTCCACTCGTGGGGCTGATCGTGGCCTACAAGGGCATGCTCACGCCGGAACCAATCGCCTGACACGACGAGCAGTTCGCCCTCGCCATGCAGCAAAACGACCGGCGGCCGATACGGGATGTAACGCTGGCTATCTTTCCGCTTCAGGCTGCTGAAACCATTGGGGCGGAAGCTTGCGCGCGCGCGGCCACACTTCATCCAGGCTCATGGCATCGTAGAGGCGGCCGTTCTTCATGACGAGATTGATCGCCCGGGCATTGCGGATGTCGGCGAGCGGATCAGCGTCCAGGATCAGGAGATCGGCGAGCTTGCCCGGCTCGAGGCTGCCGATATCGCCTGCATAGCCGATGATCTCGGCAGAGCCGATCGTCGCCGCGCGCAGCACCTCATATGGCGTCGCGCCGCCCGAGGCATAGGCCTCCATCTCATAGTGGTAGCCGAGACCCTGGAGCTCCCCATGGCTGCCGATTCCGATGAGTCCGCCCGCCCGCTGGATGCGAAGGGCATCGGCCGCAAACGCCGGATAGCTGCTGTCATCGGGAGAGGACCATTCGCGGCCGCGCATCCGGGCGTCGACGATGCTCCCCGGCATGAAATGACGCAATTTGGCGTCGCGGCTGGGATCGTGGCGGATGATCATGTCGTCGATCGCGGGCATGCCGCCATACATGACGTTGAAGGTCGGCGAGTAGCCGATGCGGGTGCGCGCATAGAGCTGGACGATATCGTCGCGCAGCGGCGTGACCGGCAGGTTGTGCTCGTTGCCCGCGAAGCCGTCTATGGCATGCGTCAGGTTGAGCGTGAGGTCGCTCGCGCCCTCGGTGGTCGGCATCATGCCGAGCTGAGCGGCTGCTTCGGTCATGAACTGGCGCTGGCGACGGCTGCCGACCATGTATGACTTGATGTTTCGCGTGCGGTAGTGATCGCGATAGCGCGTCAGCACGTCTACCGCATCGATCCTTGAATTGATCTCCGAGTTCACGAAGACCCCGGGACCGGTGGAGAAGGCGCGCGGCCCCACCATCAGGCCGGCGTCGATCATGTCCTGATAGCCGAACACGTCGATCGTGAAAGGCTGCACCTCCAGGCCGGACGTCACGCCATAGGCCAGGTTGGCGAGAAAATCCCAATGGTTGAGGTCGAACAGCTGGCGCCGGATTTCGAACCAGTGCGCATGCGTATCGACCAGGCCGGGGATGATGAATTTGCCGCTCAGGTCACGGATCGTCGCGCCGGCAGGAATGGTGACGGCGCCCGTCTGTCCTATGGCGACGATGCGATTTCCAGAGACCACGACATCGGCGTCGGCGATCACCTCATTGCCGCGCATCGTCGCGACGGTCGCGCCGCGCAGAACGACAACACCGGACGGGACGTCGCGGGGGAGCGAGACCGGTGTCGGGAAGCGCGCGGCCCGGCTCTCGGCGGTTCCCGGGGCGCTGCCGAACATATCGTCGAGCGTCACCCGGTTCATGGTCGATCCGACCGACCAGAGGACCGATCGCCCGTCGCGGCTCCACGCGAAATAATCGGCGCCGACGCGCGTGAGCTTCGTCACGGCAACGCCGGGCGTGGACAGATTGACGACCGGCGCTTCCGGGGCATTGGCTGGCGGGATATCGACCAGATAGAGCTGCGACGCGGCCTTCACGAGCGCGCGATCGTTCTGCGGGCTGATGCGGACATCCTCGGCCGGCACCGGGATGCCGGCGAAATACTGGTTGCCGTTGCGCGCCTTGAACAGCACGTCGCGGTGAAGATCGGCGCCGTCGAGTCCGATCGAACTGGCTCCCTCGGGCGCCAGGAAGCGCAACCGGTCCGGCGCGTCGAACTGCAGGCTGCGAATGCCCAGGCCGCTGGTGACAAGCTGCGGCCGGCCCCCGGCCGCGGGCAGCAGCAGTATGTCGGTCTCGCGGTCCTGCGAAATCTCGCTGTTGGTCTGCAGGCGATCGCGGTGGTTGGCGCGCAACACGGCGATGCTGCGCCCGGCGGGCGAGAATACGGGATGGCTGTACATCGCCGGCGTTTCGGAAATCCGTCGCGGACGCCCGCCGCCCGCCGGAATTGTCCAGACATGGCCGCCGTCATTCGCGGTCCAGGTGACATAGGTGATCGTGCGGCCACCCGGCGACCAGCTCGGCTGGAACGCCATGCCCTCGACCCCCGGCACCGCGCGTGCAGCGGCGCCGTCTGTCAGCTCGCGCGTGTAGAGCTTGCCCAGCGCGGTGAACGCGACGCTGCGGAAGTCCGGCGACGGGCTGGGCGACTGGAGTACGCGGACCGCGACCGGGCCGTCATCCACCTTCTGCGCAACGCGGGTCGACTTGGCCACATCGAGCGCGATGGACGCGGTGAACGGGATCTGCGTCACCGCGCCGTCGGCGAGGTTGAGGCGCGACAGCCCGCCCTCGCGGCTCAGCAGCATTGATTTGCCGTCGGCGGCGAAGCTGAAACGCGGGACGAGGTCGACATAATAGCCGCCCTCGCGGCTGTCATGGTCGAGTATCGTGATCGGGCGATCGTCGCCGGTGTCGAGGTCGCGGATACGCAGCTCGGTTCGTGCGCCGTCGCGGCTGGCATAGGCAAGGCGGCCGCCATCGCGGGAGAGCGCCGGCCGCATCGATCCGGTCATCGAAGCGATCACGGTCTGCTCCGCGCCGCTCCGCAGATCGCGCCGCACGACGGACCAATGCGGCAGATAGCGGTCGAACCACAGGGTGCCCGTCTTCTTCGCATAATAGACGTAGCGCCCATCCGGCGACGGTGCGGCGCCGAGCGCATTGATGCGCCGGTCGAATCCCTCGTCGCCCTTTGGCTTCGCCTTGACCAGCTGGATGCCGCTGCCGCCGTCGAGATCGTAGAGGTACATCTCGAAAGCCAGATCGGCATGGATCAGGCGTGAGACATAGACCGACCGTCCGTCCGGCGACCATGCGGGCGAAGAATAGACCGCGGCGCCTTCATCGCGCGACAGCTGCCTGAGCCCGGTCCCGTCGATATTGGCGATCCACAGGTTGGATGCGCCCGATCGATCGCTGACGAACGCGAACTGGCGGCCGTCGGGCGAGAAAACCGGCTGCGATTCGAATGCTAACCCGCGCAGGATCGGTCGTGCCGCGCCGCCGCTCGCGTCGAGCGCGTAGATGTCTCCCAGAAGGTCGAAGAATATCGTCCGGCCATCGGGGGAGAGGTCGGGCGCGATCCAGGTGCCTTCATCCACCTCGAAGCTCAGGCGCTGGTCCGGGACAAGCGATAGGGCGGGAGCCTCCTGCCAGGGAGCGGCCAGGACGGCGGTCGATGACAACAGCATCAGGCTCATCGCCACCACGGACCCAGTCATGCCAAGGATGCCCTGCACCATAAACTCCCTCTTGAGCGAAGCGGCCGGGGGGATAGCCGATCTGCCCTATGCCCCCCGCCGTTCCATTTGTTCAGAGCCGAATGCGGGCGCCGACCGAGATGTAGCGACCGACCACGTCGTAATATGGCGAGAAGAGCGAGCCGATCGGCGGGTCCTTGTCGAACATGTTCGAGATGTTCGTATAGACTTCGAGCTGTGGCCCGTTCGCCGTCGGAATGCGCGCGTTCAGCTGAAGATCGAAATAGGTATAGGCTGGAATGTGATTGTTGGTCAGCTTGACGGTGCCGTTGTAAAGCCCGGGCGAAATGTAACGCGCGCGCAGGTCCGCACCGAACACCTTGTCGGTGTAGCCGATGGTTGCGTTGACCCGCCATTTCGGGGTTCCGTTGACGAAGGCATAGCCCTGCGACCGGACATATTCGACCTTGCTGACCCCGTCATCGGTCGTCAGGCTGTTCACCCAGGTTCCGACCATCCGGAAATTCAGGCGGCCGGGCGCCGAAGGTGAAATTTCGGATAGCGGCAATGAATAGGACAATTCGGCGTCGATGCCGTCGGTCTTGTAGCGCGCGAGATTGACCGAGGTGGAAAGCGTGCGCACGACCGTGCCGTTCGCATCACGGAAGACGCGCGCGCAGAGGTCGAGGCTGCCATTGTTGCAGCGGTTGACCAGGTCCTGCGCCGAAATGGCCGTAATCACGTTGCCGATATCGATGTTGAAATAATCGACCGAGATGTTGAGCCGGGGGACGGGGGCGAAAACCAGTCCGGCGGTCAGCGTGTCGGCCTTTTCCGGGCTCAGGTCCGGATTGCCGCCGCCATTGGTCAACACCTGCGGGCTGGTGTTGGTCTGATCATTGAGCGGCGGCCGGGAATCGTTGATCGTCACATAGCTGGTGGTCAGCTGGGCAAAGAGCTCGCTGAGGCTGGCCGAGCGAATATCTCGCGACCGGGTGATGCGCCCGCTGATGCCTGGAAAGAACTCGTTCGTCGCGCCCAGCTTCCACGACCAGATCGATCCGGTGGTCCGGTAATCCGAAACCCGTGCTGCGCCGTTGATGGCCAGGTTCCGGAGGAACGGCACATCTTTCACCAGCGGAATGGCGATTTCGGCGAACGCTTCCTTGACGGTATCCTCACCGGCAAGATTGGCGAAGCTGAAGGTGGTGAAGGCCTTCGCATTGTCCAGCGCGCCCGCCCTGCTGTCGACCGATTCCTTGCGCCATTCGGCACCGACCGCGACCGATACCGGCCCCGCCCACAGTTCGAATGGCTCCCCGCGCAGGCTCACGCCGGCGGTGTCGAGCTTCGTGGTCGATCGCGATGTCGGCGTGCCGGTGACATAGTCGATCGCCGCCTGCGACGGGGCGCCCAGCCCGAACAGGTTGATCGGCACGCAATTGGTGGCTGGGTCCGTCAGCGCGATGCGGCAGATCGGCAGGCCGGTCGTCGGGCTCACGATTGAATCGACCGCGTTGGCGTAGTTGGCGGTCAGCAGGAAACCCGGGGTATCGATATTGTTCTGCGATTCCCCGCGGCTGTAATAGGCGCTGTATCGCCAGTTGCCGTTACCGAACGAACCGTCGATCGCCAGCGTACCCTGTGTCGAAACCCGCTCGAGATCGATCGATGAATAGGACAGGTCGGAATTGAACCGGCCCATGGTGAAGCTCGTCTGGCCCGCTGCAACAAGCTGCGATCGGATTTCCGGCCGCAGGAAGGCATTGTCGATCCCGATGGTCAGATTCCGGCTATGGTCGCCGAACCAGACATAGCGGTCGAAATAGCGCGAATGGCGGATGTCGGCGGTGATTTTCAGGCCGTCGGACACCTCATAGGTGAACCGGGCAAGCCCCGCATAGCGATGCTGCGGCGGGGAAAGCGGGCTCAGATCGTCGTCTGACGGGGCCTCTCCGCCGATCATGCTGGTGCCGATGGTGACGCCCAGATCGGGCGTGCGCAACGATCCGTCGGGATTGAAACCCTGACCTCTCAGCGCGCCGGAGGTGATGATGCCGCCATAAAAGGCGTTGGCGTAGCCCACATCGGACTGCAATCGAAACGTCCCATCGCCATTGGGCAGCGTGACCCAGCGGCCGGTGTTCGGCCGGCTCGTCTTGGGCGTGATTCCCTCGTTCTGATAATATTCGCCGCCGATCACGAAATGGGCTCGATCATCCGCGAACTTGAAACCCGCCGCGGCCTCGAAACGCTGCTCGGCAACATCGCCGTAGCTCGATATGCCCGCCTGTGCGCCAAGCTTGAACCCGGTGAACGCGCCATCCAGCGAGATATTGACGACGCCGGCCACGGCACCCGAGCCCCAGGCGGCGGATGCGCCTCCGGTGACGATATCGACGCTTTTCACCAGCACGGTGGGGATGGCGTTCAGATCATTGTCGCTGGAGAAGCGCCGCCCGTCCAAAAGGACCAGCGTCCGGTTGGCGCCAAGCCCGCGAAGATCGGCCGGCATCCGGCCCGCCTGGGCGTTGGTGCCCGAAGTCTGCGGAGACTGGCCGGCCTTGAATTGCGGCAGATCGGCGATCGCCGCGCCAACGTTGGAGCGCCCGCCGATGCTCAGATCATCCGCGGTGACGCGCAGCATCGGCGTCGGGGATTCAAAACTTGCGCTGTCGATGCGCGATCCGGTCACGACGATATCGGCGCCAGCTTCTTCTTCCGGCGTCGGCGCGGTCTCGGGCGTTTGCGAACTCTCGGCAGGTGCGGATTGGGCATGGACCGGCCCTGCAGCCGCCAACAGGAACACGCCAAGGATGCCGCTGCTGGCGGCGAGATAGGAGCGGAGATCGGTGAGAGATTGCATGAGAATTCCCCTTCGTGATGCGCTGGATGCAGCGTCCGTTCGCCTGTCCCTGAAGGCAGACGCGTCTCAGCCAGCCGGCCTGCCGTCGAAACGGGCCGGATGGTGTTCCTCTGCAAATTTTCGTCCGATGGGAGGCCGCGCGGTTGTCGAGCTCCTCGCTGTCGCCTTCGAATTGCGTGACAGTCAGTCGGCACTCTGTCCGGTCACGGACCGCGTGCGCGACATGCCGTCATCTGGTTTTTAGCTGTCTATGCTTCTGTCATCTCCTTGCGTTTCAAGATTGGCGCCGGTCCAGCTTCGTCCGATGCGCGCAGGCTTGGCCCGACCTGGTCCGCCGGATGCAGAAGGGAAAGCTGGAACAGGTCCGGCCTGGCATAGTGTCCGCTAACGTCCAGATCGAATTTGCCGCGCACGATCTGATCCATATCCAGCGACGCGGCGAGAATGGTTTCCTCGTCCCAGACAGGGCCAGCGAGGACCTTCCCGAAAGGATCGACAATGGCCGATCCACCGCGGATGAGATGGCTAGCCGGGGGCGTCTCTACCGCGGCGTTGTCCGGCGGCGTCTCCGCGGAGACGAGGTGCTGACACGCCGAGAGCACGAAGCAGCGTCCCTCGATGGCGATCATGCGCATCGCCGACAGCCATGTGTCACGGTCGTCGACGGTGGGCGCGCAATAGAGCTCGACGCCCCGGTCGTACAATGCCGCGCGATGGAGCGGCATGAAGTTCTCCCAGCATATCGCCCCGCCGATGCGGCCGATCGGGGTGTCGCTGATCATCAGGGATGCGCTCTCGCCGCGGCCCCACAACAACCGCTCCATTCCGGTCGGCACGAGCTTGCGGTGCCTGTTCAGCAGCCTCCCGTCCGGGGCGAAGGTCAGCGCGGTGCAGTAAAGCGTCGCGCCGTCGCGTTCGACGACTCCGATGACGAGATAGGCGCCCGCAGCGGCGGCCGACGCGGCCAGCCTATCCACCGCGGGTCCCGGGATGTCGATCGCCGCTTCGTGGAGACGCCGGAACTGCTCCCGGCCGGCGTCGCTGCGCATGCCGATCTTCGCGCCCAGATCCAGGCCTTTGGGATAGCCACCGATAAATGCTTCAGGAAAGACGATCAGGTCGGCGCCGCTGCACCGTGTATCGTTGATGAGCGCATCGGCCTTGGCCAGGGACGCGGGTGTATCGAACATGACGGGCGACGCCTGCACGACCGCGACCCGGATGGCAGGCCTGCCGCCCGTCACCGGCGTGGTCCGGTCCGGTATCGAACGCTACCCGCCGTCGAACATGATGATGCGCCCGCCCACATAATCGGTACTGCCGTTGTCTTGATCCGCTTGAGAGTGACGGCTCACCGGTCGCGATGACAATCCTGTTTTTTGGGTTTGCCCGAAGGACGCAAATCCGCCATTCCAGCGGAGATTGACCATAAAAATGGACATATAAGCCATGCGCGGCACTGCAGAGGAAATTGTCGGCCCGACGCTTCGTGCGTTGCGCGAACGGTTCGGCATCAGCCAGCGCGCGCTTGCCAAGCGCGCCGGCGTGCCGCCGAGTTCGGTATCGCTGATCGAAAGCGGTCGATCGAGCCCCTCGGTGGGATCGCTCAAGCGCATACTCGAGCCATTGGGCGTCTCTCTCGCCGACTTCTTCACTCTGGACATTGTGAAGCAGGAAAAAGGCGTCTTCTTTACAGCGGATGAGCTCACCGAGATCGGGCGCGGGCTGATTTCGCTGAAACAGATAGGGAGCCGCCCCCAGGATAGCGGTCTGCAGATCCTGTATGAGACCTACCAGCCGGGCGCGGATACCGGACGCGTTCCGCTCGTCCACGCCGGCTTCGAGGGCGGGCTCATCATCAGCGGAGAGCTTGAGGTTACCGTGGCGCAGGACAAGAAGATCCTGCGCAGCGGCGATGCATTTCTCTTTCCCAGCGACCAGCCTCACCGCTTCCGAAACATTTCGGACAGCCCCTGCACCGTGTTTACGGCCACCTCACCGCCAAGTTTCTGATCAGGTAGGTCTGATGCCTAGCGGAGCGCGGGTGGCTTGCTGCGGGCGATCCACGAGGAGGCCGTCTCGTAAGCATGGCCCAACTGCAGAACCGCAAGATCGGCATTCCTCGGACCGATGAGCTGGATGCCGATCGGCAGACGCGCGGCCCCGCCAAAGCCCGCAGGGATAGCCAGCACGGGCAGGCCGGCCATGGTCGGCGGAAGCGTGACCTCCATCCACCGATGGTATGAGTCCATTTTGACCCCGGCGATCTCGCGGGGCCAGTGCTGCTCCACGTCGAAGGGGAAGACCTGCGCGGTCGGCAGCGCGAGGAAATCGAACGTCTCGAACGCCTTGCGAAATACCTCGAAGATCCGCGTCCGCCCTTCCGATGCTTTGGTGAGTTGCGGCCCCGTCAACGCCATGCCGCCCTCGACCTCCCAGATCGCTTCGGGCTTGAGCAGTTTCCGCTTCGCCGGATCGTCGTAATAGCTCTGCAGGTCCGCCCCGACCGACCAGTGGCGCAGCGTTACCGCATTGCGCCACATCGCGGCCGGATCCTCCGCCAGTCGCGCTTCGTCGACATGCATCCCGATCGCACGGAAGGCGGACAGCGCCTGTTCGCAGGTCTTCAGGATGCCCGGCTCCATCGGCAATGCGCCGCCGAGGTCGCCGAGCCAGCCGACGCGCTTGCCCTTCCAGTCGCGGTCGAGCGGTTGGGCGAAGATCGCCGGGTCGTCGGGCTGCGCGAAGGGCGCCCGCTTGTCGGGCCCGGCCTGCACCGAGAGGAGAAGAGCGAGATCGCCCACGCTTCGGGCCATCGGTCCCGAGGTGGCGAAATTCTGCCAGAACAGGTCGCTGTTCGGAATCGACGGCACGCGCCCCCACGAAGGACGAAATCCGAAGACGTTGTTCCAGCCTGCCGGATTGCGGAGCGAGCCGCCATAGTCGCTGCCGTCCGCGAGCGGAACCATCCGCAGGGCGAGCGCCACCGCGCCGCCGCCGGTGCTGCCCCCGGCCGACTTGCGCGGATCGAAGGCGTTGCGCGTGACCCCGAAAAGGGGATTGTACGAATGCGATCCCAGCGCGAACTCCGGCACGTTGGTCTTGCCGACGAAGATCGCCCCGGCGTCCCGCATGCGGCTGACGACCAGCGAATCCGCAGCAGGCACGTTATCCTTCAGGATCGGCGAACCCTGCGTGCTCGGGATTCCCTTTGTCGGGGCGGTATCCTTCACCGCATGCGGAAAGCCATGCAGGGCTCCCCGGAAGCGCCCCGCGGCCGCTTCCTCGTCCAACGCCGCCGCCTGCTTGAGCGCAGCCTCGCGATCGATCCGCGATACGATGGCGTTGAACTGCGGGTTGAGCGCGTCCACCCGCGAGAGATGGGCTGTCATGAGCTCGCGCGCGGACACCTCCCTTTTCCGGAGCGCACGGGCCAGGGAGACTGCGCTCATGTCCAGGAGGTCGGTCATGCGGTCGGGTCCGTTTGCAGCGGCCAGGGTGGGGGTGGAAGCAACGAGCGCAGGCATGACGGCCAACATCTCGCGACGATTCAGTTGAAACGGAGGCAAGGCCATATCGTCCATTCTTTCGACCTCCGTCGTCATAGGTGTGTGTCGTACCAGCGACTACCCGCCGCTGGAGGTCGAGCCGATGTTCGATAGGTCAAAACTTCACGCGCGCGCCAACGGTGATGAAGCGTCCGACGGTGTCATAGAAGGGCGAAAACAATGACCCGATGGGAGGATCCTTGTCGAAAAGGTTGGAGACGTTTGCATATATCTCCATCTCCGGTCCACCGGATGTCGGTATCTTCGCGCCAAGCTGGAGATCGACGTAAGTGTAGGCCGGAACGCGGTTGTTGGTGATGACGAGGTTGCGATCGTAGAAGCCTGGAGAGATGTAGCGCAGGCGGACCAATCCGTTGAAGTGGGGATCGGAGTATCCGATGCTTCCATTCACGCGCCATTCCGGCATGCCGAGCACGAAGGCGTAGCTGGTGTTGTTGAGGAACTGTACGCTGGATACGCCATCATAGGTCGTTAGGCTGTTGACCCAGGTGCCAAGCACGCGGAAGTTCAGATTTCGCTGCTTGTCCGAGCTGAGCGGCAACACGTACCCAATCTCGGCATCGATTCCGTTGGTCTTGTATTCCGCCAGATTGACCGAAGCGGAGACGATACGGGTGAGGTTGCCGTCTGCATCGCGGAACACGCGCGCACAAAGATCCTGATTACCTGAAAAACAGCGGGAGACTATGTTCTGCGCGCTGATCGTGGTGATCACGTTATTGATGGCAATGTCGAAATAGTCGATCGACGCCGTCAGCCTGCGCAATGGCGACGCGGTGAAGCCGGCCGTCCATGTGTCAGCCTTCTCGGGCGTCAGTCCCGCGAAGCCGCCGCCGTTCACGAGCGTCCGCACGGTGGTCTGCTTCACCGGATCGGAGACGTCCACGAAGCTGATCGTCTGATTGGAGTAAAGCTCGCTGAGGGTCGGTGCGCGGATGTCGCGCGAGCGGGTGACCCGGCCGATAACGCCCGGCACGAACTCGTTGGTCAGCCCGACCTTCCACGACCAGATCGAGCCGCTCGTGCTGTAGTCCGAGATGCGTGCGGCGGCGTTGAGGTTGAGGTTCCGCAGGACCGGCAGGTCCTTCGCGAGCGGGATCGAGGCTTCCGCGAAGGCCTCCTTCACGGTGACGGTCCCGAACAGCTCCGCGAAGCGGAATGTCGTGAAAGCACTGGCCTGATCCAGCGCGCCTGTCCGCTGGGTGATCGACTCCCTGCGCCATTCGCCGCCGACCGCGACGGAAACCGGGCCTGCCCAAAGATCGAACGGCTCGCCGCGCAGGCTGACCGCGGCTGTGTCGAGCTTGGTCGTCGCCCGTAACTGCGGCGTGCCGGTCACATAGGCAGCCGCGGCGGCGGAGGGCGCGCCATTGCCGAACAGGTTGATGGGAACGCAGTCGGTCGATGGATTGGTGAGCGCGATGCGGCAGATCGGCTGGCCGGTCGTGGGGCTGATGATCGAATCGACCGCGTTGTTGAAGTTGGTGGTCAGCCGGAAGCCGGGCGTGTCGATATTATTCTGCGCTTCACCGTGGCTGTAATAGGCGCTGTAGCGCAGCCGCCCATCCGCGAGTTGCCCGTCCAGGGCAATGGTCCCCTGAATGGCTTCGCGCTCCACGTCGATCGTGCTGTAGGCGAAATCGGAGTTGAAGCGGCCCATGGTGAAGCTGGTCTGGCCGGCTGCCGCAAGCCTGTCCCTGATCTCCGGGCGGAGGAAGGCATTGTCGCTTCGGATCGTGAGGTTGCCGCGATTGTGGTCGCCGAACCAGATATAGTCGCCCCAATAGCGCGAATAGCGCACGTCTGCGGTGATCGTCGCGTTATCGAAGATATCGTAGGAGACCCGCGCCAGGGCGGACACGCGATCCTGGGGCGGACTGAGGGGGCTGAGGTCATCGTCGGAGGGCGCCTCGCCGCCGACCATGTTCGTCCCGTTCGCGGTGCCGAGATTGAGCGCGCGCAGGGTTCCGTCAGGATTGAAACCGGAATTGCGCAGGACACCGGACGTGATGATTCCGCCGACGAAGGCGTTTGCATAACCGACATCCGGGGTCAGCGTGGACGTGCCATTGCCGTTCGACAGCAGCACCCAGCGGCCCGTGTTCGGCCGGCTGGTCTTGGGAACGATGCCGTCGTTCGTCAGATATTCTCCACCGATCATGAAGTGCCCGCGATCACCGGCGAAGTTCACGCCAAACGCGCCCTCGAGCCGGTATTGCGCGCCATCGCCATAGGTTGAGACGCCGCCCTCGGCGCCGAGGCGCAGGCCCGTCAGCTTATCGTCGAGGCTGATATTCACGACGCCGGCAACGGCACCGGATCCCCAGGCGGCCGAAGCGCCTCCCGTGACGATATCGATCTTCTTGACGAGGACATTCGGGATCGTGCTCAGATCGTTGTCGCTCGAGAAGCGGCGCCCATCGAGAAGAACCAGGGTGCGAACGGCGCCGAGGCCCCGCAAATCGACCGGGAATCTGCCCGCCTGCGCGTTCGTGCCGGATGTCTGCGGCGACTGGCCCGCCTTGAACTGCGGCAGATCGGCCAGGGCGGCGCCGACATTGGCCCGGCTGGCCACGGACAATTCCGCGGCGCTGATCTGCGTGAGCGGGGTTGGCGATTCAAAGCCCGGGCGATCGATGCGCGAACCGGTGACGACGATGTCGCTGCCCTGATCTTCGCTCTCGGCTTGTTCCTCGGCGACTGTGTCCGTTGCCGACTGCGCGGCCGCGGACGTCGGCGTCACACCCGCAACAAGCGCCACCGAGCAGCCCACGAGCCAGATCGCCCTGCGGCGGGCACGATATTTCCTCTGCAGCATGTTTCCCCTCCCAAGGATTCTCGTCGGTGTTCCTGGACAAGGGGGACGGCATCCGCATTCCCTTCATCTCACCGAATCGCCATCAAATGATATACATTTAGTAATTGAATGGCAATGATAGTATACTGAGATGCAGATTATCCTTTGTTTCGTACACGTACCGTGCGCAGCTGTCAGCGATATGGAAGTGCATTGTCAGAGATTGCGAGGCGCGGTGCAGGTGTTCGCGTTGCCCGCATAGCCTGCCGGAAACCCGGGGGCGCAGGCGCGGATGGCTCAAAGTCGGAATTGTTGCGGGATGGAGGAAGGACGGTATAGCTATGTCCAAGCGTAGGAGAGGGCGAATTGACGAACGCGCAGGCGGCTGAGCCGCTGCTGTCGGAGAGGATACGCCGATCGTTGGCCGACGATATCGCGGCTGGATCGCTGCGCCCCGGGACACCGCTCGACGAGCAGCAGCTTGCGCAGCGCTTCGGCACGTCGCGCACGCCTGCCCGGGAGGCGTTGCGCCAGCTGGCCATGGATGGGCTGGTCGAGGTCCGTCCGCGCCGCGGCGCGGTCGTCGCCGAAATGTCGATCGAGCGACTGACCGACATGTTCGAGATGTCCGCTGAAATGGAGGCGCTCTGCGTCCGGCTGGCGAGCAACCGCATGCGTCCTCTCGAGCGGGCACGTCTTGCACGTCTGCACGAGAGTTCGGCGACGCTTGTCGAGGCCGGGGATATTGCAGGCTACGCCACGTTCAACCTCGCCTTCCACGAAGCGATCTACAGCGCCACCCACAACAGCTACATTGCGGAGCAGGCGCTCGCGTTGCGCAATCGCATGGCCGGGTTCCGCCGGGCGCAGCTGTTCGAGCCGCAGCGCGTCCGGCGGTCGTTCGAAGAGCACCGGGACATACTCGAGGCGATGATGCGCGGCGAGGGCGATGAGGCGGCGCGGCGTATGCGTGCGCATTTGATGAACGCGGCCGGCGCCCTCGAACGCCACGCAGCGTCGCTGAAGGCCGATGGTGAAGGCGTCGCTACCTAGCAAGCGGTGGCAGAATCCTATCCCGGGAGAACGAAGACCGCCCAGGCGACCAGCGGTCCGAGCAGAGTGATCAGCGCGCTATAGGCGAGTAGCTGGCGGACCAATCGTTCGCGATCCAGTTCAGGCGCGTTAGCTACGACAAGCGCGCCGTTTGTCGAAAAGGGGGACGTATCGACGATTGTCGTGGAAATCGCGATCGCCGCCACTGCGCCGATCGCGCTGACCCCTCCCTGGTCGAGGAACGGTACTGCAAGCGGCACGATGATGCCCAACAAGGCCGTCGATGAGGCGAAGGCGGAGACGACGCCGCCGAGATAGCAGAGCAGCAGCACAGCGATCAGGGGAGATCCGATGCCCGCGATGAGGTCACCGGCCGCGCTCACCGTTCCCGCGCGCTGCAGGAGAGCGACATATGTCACGACGCCGGCGATCAGGAGCACCGTGGACCAGGCCACGCGATCGACCGCGCCTTTCTGCGAACGCGGTGCGGCGATGGCGAGCAGGGCGGCTGCAACCATGCTCGCAACGCCGATATCAACCCTGAAGACGACGGCCGCGATCGCCATCGCGCCGAGCGTCAGCAGCGTCAGCAACCGCTCGCGTCCAAATTCCGGCGACGCCGGCTCTGGTGCATGGGGTATTTCGGGCGCCTCCCGCAGCAGGCGCAGGCCACCAAAGGCCAGAAAGATCAGAATAGCGACGGCCAGATTGAACAACAGGCTGGCGGAGAACAGCATCAGCGGCTCAGGCGCAATGCCGCCCTTCTCGATGACGCCATTGGTGATTCCGCCATAGACGGAGGTCGGGGAGAACGCGCCCGCCTGGGCGCCGTGGATCGTCATCAGCCCCATCATCAAGGGACTGATCCGGTGCTGCACGGCAAAGCGGAGCGCGACGGGCGCCATGATCGCAACCGCCGCCGGACCGAGCGCGCCGAATGAGGTGAGCACCGCCGAGGCGATGAATATCACCCAGGGCATGGCGACCGCGCGATGACCGAGCATCCGCGAGAGACCGCCAACGACCCATTCGATAGCGCCATTGCGTTCCGCGATCGCGAACAGGAACGTCACGCCGATCAGGACGACGACCAGATCCCCGGGAAAGCCGGCGAGTATCTCCTTGGCCGGGATCCCCGTCAGCAGCGTGCCGACGAGGAACGCGGCTGCGAGTGCCAGCAACCCCATATTCACCGGTCGCAGCGTCGCAACGAGAAACACCAATGCGAGTGTTCCGACCAAGATCAGGTGCGTCAATTCATCCTCCCCGCCGGCCGCTTCATGCGGCGCAATTATTCCTGCTTATCGAGATGGGCTCGAGCGCCCTTGCTGCGGCCGGCAGTGCGTTTCGTATGCGACGCGTCCGTCCCTAGCGCCGTCGCTGCGATCGTATTTCGCTCTCATGATCCTCACCCCGCAACTTGGCGTTGCTTCTTTCATTGTATACACATATTCCATTGAGGCGCTATACAGTATACATAAAAGCTTATAAATTTGGCTTGAGTATCACGAACGAGAGAGATGTCATGGATCGTGCCTCGCTGTCAGAGCTACTACAAGGCTTCTCGCGGCAAGGGCGGGAGTTGCTCCGCAAGCATCTGCCCTTCGCGTTCGAGCCGGCTCGTCCAGCGCTCTCCCGGGTCGAGGCGCTGTGCGGCATGGCGCGAGACCTGATCTCGAATCGGGGCGAGGCATCCGGGGTGGCGATCGCGGCCGACCTGCTTCGCCTGTATGAGACGGCCGGCAAGGAAGATCGCGCCAGGTTCTTCCTGGCCCTGGCGCAAGACTTCAACCCGGATCGAGCCTGCCTCGCCGCTGCCTGGGAGAGGTTTCAGGCGGAGGGCTGGGACACCTATCCAGGCCTCGCGAGCGCCATAGAGGCGCCGCGACAGGAACTTTTTCGTCGCTTGAATCTCGCGCCAGGGGGTACCGCCGCGCTCGTCGGGATGCGCGCCGACTTGCTCGCCATGCGGGGCCTGTCCGGTGCGGCGCGGGTGGAAGCGGATCTCGCCCACCTGCTCCAATCGTGGTTCAACCGCGGATTTCTTTCGATGCGGGCAATCAACTGGTCGTCGCCGGCCAGTCTGCTCGAGCGCGTCATCCGCTATGAGGCGGTCCATGATATTCGCGATTGGAACGATCTGCGCAGCCGCGTCGATCCGTCCGATCGACGCTGTTACGCGTTCTTCCACCCGGCGATTCCCGACGATCCGCTGATCTTCGTCGAGGTCGCCCTGACCCAGAGCGTGCCGGGCAGCATCCAGACTTTGCTGGCAGCGGACCGCGTGCCCCTGGCGAGCGCCGATGCCACCACTGCCGTCTTCTATTCCATCAGCAACTGCCAGCCGGGTCTGCGGGGCATTTCATTCGGTCATTTCCTCATCAAGCAGGTCGCGACCGACCTGAAGCGGGAAATTCCCACTCTGGAGCGCTTCGTCACGCTCTCGCCCATTCCCGGCTTCATGAGCTGGCTGCGCACCCACGATTCGACACTGGCCGAACAATTGGACGGGAAGGCCGAGCTGCATCGCGACCGGCTGCTCCCATATGCGCTTCACTATTTCCTGGAGGTCAAGAATGAGGATGGCCGCCCGATCGATCCCGTCGCGCGCTTCCATCTCGGGAACGGGGCACGGCTGGAACAATTGAACTGGATGGGCGACTCCTCCGAAAAGGGACTCCGCCAGAGCGCGGGAATGATGGTCAACTATCTCTACGACCTGCCCGCGATCGAGGAACTGCACGAACGCTATGCCAATCGCGGCTCGGTCGCTACCGGCAAGCCCGTTCGACACCTGATTTCGAGCCTCAACGCGGGCGCTACCAAGCGGATGGAACGACAAGGATGAGTAATCTCTACGCTTACCTCGCAGAACAATTCCCGGTGGATCAGGATCGTCCCTTCGCCTGGCTCCCCGATGGCAACGTCCTGAGTTACGCCGGCGTTGAAGCGGAATCGGCGCGCTACGCCAGCGCGCTTGGTGAGCTGGGCGTCGGGATCGGAGATCGCGTCGCGGTGCAGGCCGAAAAGAGCATCGAGATGCTGATGCTGTATCTCGGCTGTTTGCGGGTGGGCGCCATCTTCCTGCCGCTCAATACTGCCTATACCGTCGGCGAACTCGAATATTTTATCGGTGATGCGCAGCCGGCGCTGCTCGTCTGCGATCCGGCCACCGTGAGCGCGATCGACGCGCTGCCAGCCGTCGCTGGCGTTGCCAAGGTCGAGACGCTCGACGCGGCGGGTGGCGGCACGCTCGCCGCGTTGGCGCATCGTGCTTCGCCGGCATTCCAGACCGTGGCGAGGGACGACGACGATCTCGCGGCGATCCTCTATACGTCGGGAACAACGGGCCGGTCGAAAGGCGCGATGCTCAGCCATGGCAATCTTGCCTCGAATGCATTCACGCTGCGGGACGCGTGGCGCTTCACCGCAGACGATGTGCTGCTTCACGCGCTTCCGATATTCCATACCCACGGCCTGTTCGTGGCGACGAATGTCACGCTGGCCTGCGGCGGGGCGATGATCCTGCTGCCGCGATTTGATACCGGGGCAGTCATGGCGGCGCTGCCACGCGCCACCGTGATGATGGGTGTTCCCACCTTCTACATCCGCTTGCTGGGCGATGCCGGATTCGATCGTGGACTGGTTTCCCATATGCGGCTGTTCATCTCGGGATCCGCACCCCTGGCTCCCGATGTCCATCGTGAGTTCGAGGCGCGTACCGGCCACGCCATCCTCGAGCGCTACGGCATGACCGAGACGAACATGAACACCTCCAACCCTTATGACGGTGATCGGATTCCTGGCACCGTTGGATTGCCGCTGCCGGGCGTTGAAATCCGTATCGTGGATTCCTCGACGGGCCGTACCCTGCCGCAAGGCGAGGTCGGGGTTATCGAGATCCGCGGGCCCAACGTATTCAAGGGATATTGGCGCCTGCCCGAGAAGACCGCAGCCGAGTTTCGCGATGGCTTTTTCGTATCGGGTGACCTGGGCCGCGTCGATCAGGACGGGTATGTTTCGATCGTAGGACGGGAAAAGGATCTGATTATCGCGGGCGGTTTCAATATCTATCCCGCCGAAGTTGAAGATGCGATCGGTGAGGTCCACGCCGTGCGGGAGGTTGCGGTGATCGGGGTGCCGCATCCCGACCTGGGGGAGGCGGTTGTCGCGGTGGTGGTGCCGCGCGAGCGCGAATTTGCCGATGCCGAGGCCATTTCCGACGCGCTGACCAACAAGCTGGCCCGGTTCAAGCAGCCGCGGCGCGTGCTGTTCGCCGCCGAGCTTCCCAAGAACGCGATGGGCAAAGTGCAAAAGGCCGAGCTTCGCAAGCTTCATGCTTCCCTTTTCGGGCGCGATTAAGCGATTGGGTGGCGCGGCGCGAGGCAACCCGCCCACCGATTTAGCGGTTCATCATGCGAAAGGACTTGGTCATGCCTCTGGAGCTCAACGGCTCGTGCCGCTGCGGCGGGATTCGCTTCTCCGCCGACAGCCATGCACCAGTACCGTTCATGCGATGCTATTGCTCGATATGCCGAAAGACCGCGGGGGGAGGCGGATACGCAATCAACCTTCACGCCGACAAGCGGACGCTGAAGGTCGAGGGCAAGACCGTCGTGTTCCATGCCGAGCTCGACGACGGGTCAGGCGGGTGCCGTGTCAGCACGGGCGAGCGGCATTTCTGCGCCGCATGCGCCAGTGCGCTCTGGGTGTTCAGCCCGGAATATCCCGATCTCTTCCATCCCTTCGCGTCGGCCATCGATAGCGAACTGCCCAAGGCTCCGTCGCGCGTCCACATGATGCTGTTGTCGAAGCCATCCTGGGTTGAGCCTGAGATCGGTCCGGACGACCAGTGCTTCGACGAATATCCGGAGAACGCGCTGGAGGATTGGCACCGAGCGCGGGGTCTGTGGATCGACTAGCTTTCCAGCGTGGCTCCGCGGGACGGTCCGACGGAAATCGGGTGCAGCAGGGCAAGCCGCATCGCGCGGATTGAACGGCTTATGCGCGCGCCTCTTCCCAGTGCGGATAGGTGACATAGGCGGTCAATGCGCCCTCACCATGCGAACGGATGGTGACCTTTTCACCCTTGGGCATATGGACGATCTCGCCCGGACCGGCGGTGACCGTGCCGGCGTCGGCCGAGACCGACAGCCGCCCCTCCAGCACGACCATCACATCGTCGACGGCCATCGTCTCCTCGAGGATCTGGTCAGGCCCGTAGCGGCCGTAGCCGATGGTGATCGGCCCGCCATGGCGCTGGTCGACTACATTGCCCACGAACACGTCGCCATCCTGGCCGGGCGAACGCTCGAGCAATGCTTCGGCGATGGTGAATTTGCGAACATCCATGGGATTCCTCCATTTTATGCAGAAGTGCCTTTGAGCCAGCGGCGCTTGCGGATCACTCGTCGAGGACACCGTGTATGCGCGCGTCCCATCCCAGCATCGCGATCTGGGCCGTGGCCTCCAGTTCGGACCGGCTTGCGCCGTCGCGGGCGAGGATCGACATGCCGTTCTGGACTGCCTGCACGAAGCGGGCGAGCGCGTGGGTATCAGTCGAGGCGGGCAATTCACCGTCCGCCACAGCGCGGTTCAGACGCTCCTCTACACGGTGGCCCGTTCCGGCGCGCGCCGTTCGCACAAGTTCGCCGAGTTCCGCATGGCCTTCGCTGGCCACCGTCGACAGGGTGGCCATGCAACCGCGGGGGATATCGACAACACAACCGGTCAGCGCTGCGGCGGAATCCATGAGGAATGACAGAACGGCTTCGCGGGCCGTGCCGGCGGCACGGAACCTGGTCCAGAACAGATCCTCGTAATTCTCATGATAATGCCGCAAAGCCTCGGCATAAAGCGCCTCCTTCGAGCCGAAGGCCGCATACAGGCTCGGCGATCCGATCCCCATCGCCTGGGTAAGGTCGGCGATCGACGTCGCTTCGAAGCCCTTGGTCCAGAACAGGCGGGTGGCCCTCGCCAGGGCCGCATCCCGGTCGAACGCACGGGGTCGCCCGCGTCCGCGGGTTACGGCCTCATCGGCTTTCAGCGGTTCGTCAGATTTTTGCATCGATCGCTATATAAATCCATTGACGCTGTGCCGCAACGTTCCTAGCTAATTCTGTGTCGATTGATATAGAAAGGTTGAACATGAGTGAGCTGGTTGGAAAACGCGCCTTGGTGACGGGCGCGTCGCGCGGCATCGGGGCGGCCATTGCATTGGCGCTCGCGGAGAAGGGTGCCGATGTCGCCATCACTTACGAGCGTTCCGCCGATCGCGCGGCGGAGCTGGTCGGCGATATCGAGGCGAAGGGCCGGCGCGGCTTCGCGATCCAGGCCGACAGCGCCGATCCCGCGGCGATCAAACGGTCGGTCGACGAGGCCGCCCAGGCGCTTGGCGGGCTCGATATTCTCGTCAACAATGCCGCGATCGCGCGGTATGATCTGATCGCCGACATCAGCGTCGCCGACATCGATGCGATGCTGGACGTCAACGTGCGCGCGCCCATCCTGGCTTCGCAGGCCGCGATCCCGCACCTCACGGAAGGCGGTCGCGTCATCAGCATCGGATCGGCGGGCGCCGAACGCATCGTCGGCGAGCCCGGTACGGTCTATTATATGACCAAATCCGCGCTTCACTCGTTCACGCGCGGTCTCGCCCGAGAACTCGGATCTCGTGATATCACCGTCAATCTGGTCCAGCCGGGATCGACCGATACCGATATGAACCCGGCTGACGGCGAGTCAGCCGACTTCCAGCGGAGCCTGCTTCCCCTGGGGCGTTATGGAAAGCCCGAAGACGTTGCGGCTGCCGTGGCCTTTCTCGCCAGCCCCGCGGCGAAACAGATCACCGGCACCATCCTGACGGTGGATGGCGGCCTGAACACCTGAGGCTGCTTGCCTGCGCGCACATCTGTGCCGATGAGTATCGGCCTATTCGGAACGACCAGGAGAACGAACTGTGCATTGGGAATATTTGATCGCCGAGGAAACCCTGAATTCCGCCGAACTCAGCAAATTGGGAGCGGAAGGGTGGGAGCTCGTCGCGGTGGCCTCTCCCGGGCATTTCGTGCTGCATTATTTCTTCAAGCGTCAGGCGCGCGCCTGACGATCGTCGGCGAGCATGAAAGGAACGACGCGAGGTCCTCCCCACCGTCATATGCGGCCACCGAAGGCGTCCGGGGGACCGAGCGCCCTCGGTGACCTTGGAGTCGCCGTGGTTCGAGCTTGGACGACACCCGTCGGATCAACGGGATGGGGAGGGACGTCTCCCGCGATCCGATCTCAGCCGGCTTCAACCGGATTGGCGCTCTGGCCATCCCGGGTGAGCGGCAACATCAACACCTCTTCGATCGAGGCAAAAACTCCGGTCGCTGTGTTAATATCAGAATTGCTGATTGAAGACTCCAATCCCGTAGATATTGAGCCATTAGAATGTGGTATCCTGTTTGATTGACAAAGTGGCGATAGAAGCAAGAGAATCGGATATATTGATACAACCCGCCATCCAGGTAGATTGTAGACTTCACCTGCACCTTCCTTGTGGATGATCGTCTTTATTTCTTCTGTTGACGGCTCTGTGATTTCTGACATTGTTGGCGTACTCGGCTTGATCTGACACCATCAAGCTATAGGGATCGTTCGATGATCAGAATGCCGGATACCGCGAAAATCTTGCCTTTTCCTCCAGGGGGAGACAGGCTGGCCGCAATGGAAGGCGCCTTACTCAAACCACGCGATGAAGCAGGGAATGGCGCGCCGGCGGCACTTCTCACCGCCGTCACCGATTTCATCGAGGCGCAGGGCGGCGGCGAGGGGCATTTCCAGACGCCCATGGGCGGCGTCCACATCCTGCGCGCTTTCCAGGAGATCATGCCCGTCCGCAGGATGTACCGGCCCTCACTCTGCGTCGTGATCCAGGGCGCAAAGCAGATCCTGTTCGGCGACACCACGCTCCATTATGCCGCGATGGAGTGCCTCGTCGTGAGCATCGAGCTGCCGGCTACCGGGCGCATGATCGGGGCTACGTCCGATTCGCCTTTTCTCGGCATCACCATCGACTTCGATGTGGCGATGCTGCGGGAGGTGATGCAGCAGTTGGCGACGCCGCCAAAGCCTGGCCCCGCTTCCGGCCCCTGCGTGTTCGTGGGGCAGGTCGACGCGCCGCTCTCCGAGTGCATCCTGCGTCTCGCCAGGATGGCGCAGACACCGGATGCGGTGAAGGTCCTGTACCCGTCCGCGATGCGGGAAATCTGCTACTGGCTCCTGACCGGCCCCTATGGCGGCGAGATCGCCAAGCTCGCCCTGCCGGAGACCCATACCGAGCGCGTCGCCAGGGCCATTCACCTGCTGCACGAGAATTTCAGCCAGACCCTGCGCGTGGAGCAACTCGCCGAGGTTGCGCGGATGAGCCCGTCGTCGTTCCATCAGCACTTCAGGGTCATGACGTCGATGACGCCGGTGCAGTACCAGAAGCAGCTGCGTCTGCTCGAGGCCCGGCGCCTGATGGTGTCCGATGCCGCGAATGTATCGGAGGCGGCCTATCAGGTCGGCTATGAAAGCGCGTCCCAGTTCAGCCGGGAATATTCACGAGCCTTCGGCGTCGCGCCAAAACGAGACGTGACGAACTTCAAGGCCCTTCTCGCTTACGGGTCGAGAGAGGCCACGGCCTGAACAAGCGCCGCGCTTGCACAGGCGCGGCCGCCGATCTTCGTATCGTAGGATCGGGCAAGAAACTTCCCGGTTCAGGCATGGAGACCGGCCGGCCCATGCGTATCTTGGCATGAAGACGCCGCGTTGGCCTCTTCGAAAGGCAAGATCCATGACCCGTTGGACAGCTTCCGACATTCCTCCGCAGAACGGCCGCACGGCCGTCGTTACCGGCACCGGCGGCCTTGGTTACGAGGATGCGCTCGCGCTGGCGCGCGCCGGCGGCGACGTCATCCTCGCCGGACGCGATCCCCGCAAGGGTACCGACGCGGTCGGCCGCATCGGCAGCGAAGTGCCATCGGCCAAGGTCCGGTTCGAGCGGCTCGACCTTGCCAATCTCGCGTCCATCTCGGCGTTTGCCGATCGGCTCGCGAAGCAGCAAGGCAGCCTCGATCTGCTGATCAACAATGCCGGCGTGATGGTGCCGCCGCAGCGTCGGGTGACGTCAAACGGCTTCGAGCTGCAGCTCGGCACCAACCATCTCGGCCATTTCGCGCTTACGGCTCATCTGCTGCCGCTTATGCGCAAGGGCAAGGATCCGCGCGTGATCTCGCTGTCGAGCGTCGCCGCGCGCGGCGGCGCGATCGACTTCGACGATCTGAACGCGGAGAAAGGCTACAAGCCGATGCCGGTCTACAGCCAGTCGAAGCTCGCCTGCCTGATGTTCGCGCTCGAACTGCAACGGCGGAGCGATGCCGGCGGCTGGGGCGTGACCAGCATCGCCGCGCATCCGGGCATCTCGCGCACCGACCTCCTGCATAACGGGCCGGGCCGCTGGAGCGCCCATGGACTCGCCCGCTCCATCTTGCCTTTCCTGTTCCAGCCTGCGGCCCAGGGCGCGTTGCCGGCGCTGTTCGCGGCGACCGCGCCCGAGGCGAAGGGCGGTGCCTATTACGGTCCGGACAGGATGAGCGAGACGCGCGGCTATCCAGCGCTGGCCAAGGTGCCGCCACAAGCGCTGGACGAGGCGGCCGCCGCGCGCCTCTGGCAGGCGTCCGAGGCTCTCACCGCCGTGCGGTTCGAGCATGCCAAATGATGCACCCTAGCCCCCTGCGCCGGCGCGCAACCGGACCGCGTGCGCCGCCGGCGGGCTGCCGAACAGGCGGGAATAGTCACGGCTGAACTGCGAAGGGCTGCCATAGCCGACGTGGAAGCCTGCGCTGGCGGCATCCATCGCCTCGATCACCATCAGCCGGCGGGCTTCCTGCATGCGCAACTGGGTACGGAACTCGATCGGGCTCATCGCGGTGACCGCCCTGAAGTGCAGATGGAAGGAGGAGCGGCTCATGCCGGCGATATCCGCCGCCTGCTCGATGCGGCACGCAGTCCTGAAATGCGCTCTGATCCAGATGATCGCGCGCGACACCTGGTTCAGCCGGCTGTCCGCCCGCGCCATATGACGGACGATGCCGCCTTCCGATCCGGTGAGGAGACGATACAGGATCTCGCGGATCGACAGCGGGGCGAGCGCGTCGATATCGTCCGGCGCATCGAGCAGGCCGACCAGCCGAACCGCAGCGTCGAGCAGTGCCGGCGTGGTCTCATTGAGCGTCAGGCCCGCTGGAAGAGCGATTGGCTCGTCGGGCGGCTCCGGGTGACGAATGGATAGCTCGCCCAACTCGGCGATGTCGAGATCGAGCTGGAGACTGAGATAGGGCTCCGCTTCGCTCGCCTCGGTCACCGAACCCATCACGGGCAGGCCGACCGACGCGATCAGGTGCCTTGCCGGATCATAATTATACGCCGTTGTCCCTAGCGTGGCCCGCTTGCGTCCCTGCGCGACGAAGCAGACCGTCGGTTCATAGATCACCGGCATCGGCATCGTCGGCGTGGACGATCGAATGAGCTTCACGCCCGGAAGCGCGCACTCGAACGTGCCGTCATGCGGCGCATGGCGGGCGATGATGCCCGCGAAGGTCTCCAGCATGGTCATGCACTCTTCTCTCACGTCAGGGGTAGCGCCGGGAAGACCGCAAAGCGCGGGATCGGACGATCGTGCAAGGATCGGGGACAAACCGACTATCTCCGTCGATGCGGTCCGAGGCAGGTTAAGCGCATCACAGGACATGTTGAGGAGTGAACCCGTGACCGCGATAAGGTCTCTCGATCAATATCGGCTGCTTGGGCGATCCGGCCTCCGGGTCTCGCCGCTGGCGCTGGGCACCATGACCTTCGGCCAGGACTGGGGCTGGGGCGCCGACGAGACCGAGGCCAAGCGCATCCTCGACGCCTATGCCGATCGTGGCGGCAACTTCGTCGACACGTCCGTCAACTACACCAACGGCGCGTCGGAGCGCATCCTGGGTGGCCTCGTCAAGGACAAGCGCGAGCGCATCGTGCTTGCCACCAAGTTCACGATGGCGCGTGATCCCGGCAATATCAATTCCGGGGGCAACCACCGCCTCAACCTCGTACGCTCGGTCGAGACCAGCCTCCGCCAGCTCGATACCGATCGCATCGACCTTCTCTACCTGCACGCCTGGGACTTCACGACGACGCCCGAAGAGGTGATGCGCGCGCTGGACGACCTCGTCCGCGCGGGCAAGATCCTCTATGCCGGCATCTGCAACACGCCGGCGTGGCGGGTCGCGCACATGCAGGCCATCGCCGATCTGCGCGGATGGTCGCCCTTCGTCGCGCTGCAGATCGAATACAGCCTGGTCGAGCGGACCGTCGAACATGAACTGGTGCCGATGGCGCAGGCGATGGGGCTTGGGGTCCTGCCTTGGTCGCCGCTCGGCGGCGGTATTCTCAGCGGCAAGTACAGCCGCGCCGACCTGACGGACGAGAATGAAGCGAACGTCTCCGTGACGCGCAAGGGCGTGATCGCCTCGTCGGGCCACCTCAACGAGCACGCGCTCGCGATCGCGGACGTCGTGGGCGAGATCGCCGCAGAGATCGGCGCGTCGCGATCGCAGGTGGCGCTCGCCTGGACGCTGCAGAATCCGGCCGTGGTCGCGCCGGTGATGGGCGCGCGCACGCTGGAGCAGGCGGAAGACAATTTCGGCGCCCTGGGCATCGCATTCACCGCCGATCAGCGCGATCGGCTCGACCGAGCGAGCGCACCGGCGCCGATCTTCCCCGAGAATTTCATCGGCCGGCCCATGGCGCAACAGCTCATCTTCGGGACGTCCACGGTCGGTGGGCGGCGGTAACATCAAGGGAGCAGGCATCATGACCATCGGACCCTCTACGCGCATGGCGCTTGTCGCCGCCGGCGCACTGCTTGTCTGCGCGGGCGCTCCGATCGGCATCGCGGCGCGGGCCGAGGCGATGACGGCGCAAGAGGCGCCGCCCACGCGCAACAAACGGATCGTCGATGCCGCCTTCGATCGCTGGGCGGCCGGCGGCAGCGGCTTCTTCGACGAGGTTGTCGCGCCGGACGTGGTCTGGACGATCGAAGGCTCGGGGCCAAGCGCGGGCATTTTCAAGGGCCGCGAGGTCTTCGTGGAGCGTGCCGTGCGCCCCTTCACGAGCCGCCTGTCGACCACGGTGCGCCCGGTCTCCAGGAAGGTCTGGGCCGATGGAGACCATGTCATCATTCATTGGCAAGGCGAGGGCGTTGCCCGGGACGGCGCGGCCTATCGCAACAGCTACGTCTGGATTTTCCGCATGGCGGGCGGGAAGGCCGTCGAGGTGAACGCGTTCCTCGATCTCGCACCCTATGACGACGTGCTGCGACGCATTCCACCTGCCGGACAAACTGCGCCCTGAGCATTCAAGAAGATACACGTGATCGCGTTCAACCCCGAAGATCTTGACCGCTTCCGCCGGATCAGCCGCCCCTGGTTACCGGGATCAGCGCGCCGCTGATCGCCCGTGCGGCGGGCGATGCGAGGAACAGGATCACATCGGCCAGCGCCTGTGGCGGGACCCAGTTCTTGGTGTCGGCATCGGGCATGTCGGCGCGGTTGGCCGGCGTGTCGATGATGCTGGGGAGCAGCGCATTGATGGTGATGTCGCGTCCGGCGAATTCGGCGGCCAGGCTTTCGGTCAGGCGGTGGACGCCGGCCTTGGATGCGGCATAGGCGCCCATGCCGGTGTCGGCGCGGATCGCCGCGCCTGCGCCGATATTGACGATGCGGGCCTCGGCCGATGCGAGCAAGGCGGGCAGCGCGGCGTTCGTCATCGTCGCGGTGGTCAGCACGTTCATCCGGAACATGCGCTCCCAGCTGGCCGGACTGCCGTCGCCGACGGTCTCCCACATGAAGCCGCCAGCGATGTTGACCAGCGTGTCGATCCCGCCAAAGGCCTGTGTCACCGTCTCGACGACTTCGGCCGCCATAGCGGCGTCGGTCAGATCAACGCCGCCCAGATCAAGAATGCCCGGGGTGCTGTCAGCCGAGGTTTTTGCAAAATCGACACGGGCCACGCGGTCGCCGCGCGTAGCGAAGGCGGCGGCGACCACCCGACCCAATGCGCCGAAACCGCCGGTGATGATGACCCTGCGCCGATCCATGCTCATGGCTTCCCCTTGCCTTGGTTTCCGCTGCACCGTCAACCGTGCCGCGGGTCAGAACGCGCATGGGAAATGTCGCCTCGGTCGCGCCTGCGCGGTTCCGTCGCGGCCGCGACGCTGACCCCGTCGAGGGGCGCCGCATCTGCCCGTTGGATCGACGCATCATGGCTGGTTCTGGATCAGCCGGATCAGCGTACCGTCGGGATCGATCAGCGCGCCCATACGCAGGCCGAAGGGTTCGAGCCTGGGCGGGTGCAGGCGCGGCTGGCCCGAACGGGCCTCGGGCAGGCCGGCCGCCTTGCACACCGCGTAGAACCCGTCGACATCGTCCAGCCGCAGGCAACAGCTGAACCAGCTGGTCAGCGGATCGACCTTGGGATGGTGG